>ERZ781398.450-NODE-450-length-52667-cov-601.209344_pt1 | contig 52667 bp, 53 predicted proteins | sample MGYA00433077_ERZ781398 | MGnify/ENA primary metagenome ERZ781398 (study PRJEB29847, sample SAMN06458254) | wastewater metagenome | isolation source: Wastewater bioreactor | place: South Africa: Cape Town | study: EMG produced TPA metagenomics assembly of the... | reverse complement strand
GACTGGATCTCAGTTTACAATACAAAACAGACGTTCATGATAATAGTAGTTATCATGAATTATGTACTAGATGCCACCCGATAGACCAAGAAAACAAGTTGACGAAGTAATAAATTCGCACCAAAATTGAGTTGACGATTTTGGAGAAATGCACAAATGAGCCTTCCGCAGCCTTACATATTCAATGTTGAGTTGAGTTCAGAAAGACTACAAACGGTGTCGTCTTGGTTACTTGAAGAACTATTCGCAACTGAAGACGACCTCTCTCGTGTGACGGATAGTGGCTATACGCGGGGTTGCACAACTTTCGGCAGGCAGCGGAATCGAATCTTGAGAGAGGCAATGTCGGGCAAATACACATGGCTTGGTCTTACTAATAGCAATAACGACTTGGTCTTCACAATCGGTGGTGTTCCATGCCGATTCAGTAACGACGATCCTACCAACCCCTCAAAAGACGCGGTGCTGACCGTAAACCGCTATCAATTGGATTTTCTGGAATTTACAAGCTCAGGGTCGCCTGGCCGATTCTGCTTCGTCATAGATCGCGGATCTGATGGCACCTCGGAACCGAGAGTCGAATTTCTAGGATTCACCCCGAATGGAGATGTGGCCTGCAGATGGAATTCCGACTCAGTTCGCGTATTCCGTGTGGAGGGGAGTGACTCCCTGGCACCCACTGTTGAAATCGCAAAACCTCAAGTCTCTCCAAAGCTACGAGATTCTGGTGACTCAATGGCAGAAGCAGTGTGAAGTCTGATGGATTCTTCGGCGGAAATCTCCGTACGATCCGCTTGTTTCATGGCCTATCCCTTACAGAATTGGGCGAAAAGGTTGGCGTTTCAAAACAATTCCTTAGCCGTATAGAAACCGGGGCAGAGCAAATCTCCGAGCAACTTGAGATTTCTCTTGCTGCGGAATTGCAGGTCATTCCGGCCTTTTTCCATAGCCTCGACCCAAACCCGATTGTTGATGAACAATGCCACTTTCGTCGTCAACTGACGACGAAAGTGGCGTTGCGCCAGATTGCCCGTGCGCGTGGCGAGATGCTCAAGCGATTAGTAAGTGTTTTGGATAATCATGTTGAGCTGCCTGCATACCGAATGGAAGAAGCAGACCCTCAATTTGCTGAAAACATTGAACTCGCTACTGAAAGTTTCCGTTCCATATACAGCCTTGGCCGAGGTCCGCTCAGCAATGTGACACGCATAGCTGAGAATGCCGGAACCGTAGTCTTACGTATCGGCGGGCTTGCCCCTGAAATTGATGCTGTTTCATTTGCCACCAGACGCCCGGTCATTGCTCTAAACAAGGACGGTCGTTCATCCTGCAGAGAAAGATTCGGGATCTGCCATGAGCTTGGTCATTTCTCGCTGCATATCGGGGTGCTAACTGGTGACCGATTAACCGAAACACAAGCCAACCGCTTTGCAAGTGCATTGCTGATGCCAAGAAGCACTTTTTCTTCGGAGTGCCGAATGGCCTTGCGCGGCTCACGCCTTAACTGGCCCGGTCTCTCTGAACTCAAAATGAGATGGGGCGTTTCTAAGGCTGCAATTATCTACCGGGGCCACCAGCTCGGAGTGTTTTCTGAGGAGCAAGTCAGAGCAGGATACATTGGGCTTAAACGTCATGGTGAAGCAATTAAAGAGTCAGAGGATGACCTAATCCAAAATGAGGAACCCGAAGTCATTTCCGAAAGCATTAAAGTAATGAGGGACTACTTTGGCGTCTCGACCTCTGAAATTGCTCATGAAATGGGCGTACAACTGCAATTGCTAAACTCACTGTTGGAAAGGCCGGCTGGTAAAGCTTTGGATAATGTAGTGAAGTTAGAAATCCATAACAACGAATTGAGGCAGAAGAACAAATACCAATAATAGGATGTCAAATGAAAACAAACGCCACCTCCGCCCTGATCTGGTCAGTGGCAGATCTGCTCAGGGGAAATTACAGGCAATCCGAGTACGGCCGGATCATCCTGCCGTTCACGATTCTGCGACGCCTGGATTGTGTGCTGGAAGCCGCCAAGCCCGCCGTCCTCAAGGAATTCAAAGCCAAGAAGGATATTCCGGAGGCTGCTCTCGACCGCTTCCTGGCTAAGAAATCCGGCTACCAGTTTTACAACACCTCCCCCATGACCTTCACGACGTTGCTGGGCGACTCAGCCAACGTCCGTGCCAACCTCACACATTACATCGGATTGTTCTCGGACAATGTTCGCGATGTGTTCGAGCGGTTCAACTTCCAGCCCCTCATCGACCGGCTTGAGCAGGACAATCTGCTCTATCTGGTGGCCAAGGAATTTGCCGCCATCGATCTGCATCCCAATGTGGTGAGCAATGCCCACATGGGCGCGATGTTCGAGGAGCTGATCAGGAAGTTCGCCGAGCTCTCGAATGAGACGGCCGGTGAACACTTCACCCCGCGCGAGGTCATCCGTCTGATGGTGGAGCTTCTATTCGCCGGCGACGACGAGGCCCTGACTCAACCCGGCGTGGTGCGCACCCTGTACGACCCCACCGCCGGCACCGGCGGAATGCTGTCCGTGGCGGAGGAACATCTGCACCGGCTCAATCCCCTGGCCCGCCTGGTGGTCTTCGGTCAGGAACTGAATCCCGAGTCCTACGCCATCTGCAAGGCGGACATGCTCATCAAGGGTCAGGACATCTCGAACGTCATCTACGGCAATACGCTCTCCGACGATGGCCTGATTGGCAAGCTCTTCGACTACATGCTCTCCAATCCGCCGTTCGGCGTCGAGTGGAAGAAGATCGAGAAATTCATCCGTGACGAGTACACGAAGAAAGGCTACGAGGGGCGCTTCGGACCGGGTTTGCCGCGGGTGTCCGACGGCAGCCTGCTCTTCCTGTTGCACCTGATCTCGAAGATGCGGCCCAAGGCCGAGGGCGGTAGCCGGATCGGCATCGTGCTCAACGGCTCGCCACTGTTCACCGGCGGCGCGGGGTCGGGCGAGTCGGAGATCCGCAAGTGGGTCATCGAAAACGACTGGCTGGAGGCCATCGTCGCCTTGCCCACCGACATGTTCTACAACACCGGCATCTCGACCTACGTATGGATCGTCACCAACCACAAGAAGCCGGAGCGCCAGGGCAAAATCCAGCTCATCAACGCCGCCGAGTTCTACCAGAAGATGAGGAAGTCCCTCGGTTCCAAGCGCAAGGAACTGGGTGAGGCCGACATCGAGCGCATCGTGAAGCTCTACGGCGGGTTTGAGGAGACCGAGTACAGCAAGATCTTCGACAATGCCGATTTCGGTTATTCGACCATCACCGTCGAACGCCCGCTGCGCGACGAGCAAAGCAACGTCGTGCTTGGTACCAAGGGCAAGCAGAAGGGCCAGCCCCAGCCCGATTCCTCCCTGCGCGACACCGAGAACGTGCCCTTGAAGGACGACATCCAGGCCTACTTCGAGCGCGAGGTCCTGCCCCACGTGCCCGACGCCTGGATCGACCACGACAAGACCAAGGTGGGCTACGAGATCCCCTTCAACCGGCACTTCTACAAGTACGTGCCGCCGAGGCCGCTGGATGAGATCGATGCCGATCTGAAGGCGCTCTCGGCCGAGATCATGGCGCTGCTCAAGGAGGTGACGGCGTGAAGTACAAGCCGTACCCGGTGTACAAGGACTCCGGGGTGGAGTGGTTGGGGAAGGTGCCGGCGCATTGGGATGTGAAGCGCCTTGGCTACTACTTCGCGGAACGCCGCGAGAAGGTCAGCGACAGGGACTATCAGCCTCTGTCTATCACCAAGAATGGGGTGGTGCCGCAGTTGGAAACGGCGGCAAAGACAGACGACGGTGACAACAGAAAGCTGGTCTGCGCTGGCGACTTCGTCATTAACAGCCGGTCGGACCGCAAAGGCTCATCTGGACTTTCTGAGCTAGCTGGATCTGTCTCCCTGATCAATACCGTGCTGCAGCCATATGACCTTATCGATGGGCGGTTCGCCCACCATCTGCTGCGAAGCTACCCGTTCCAGGAAGAGTTCTATCGATACGGTAAAGGCATTGTTGCCGACCTCTGGAGCACAAACTACTCGGAGATGCGAAACATCTCCCTGTCACTCCCCAATCCAGCAGAGCAAACCTCGATCGCCACGGTCCTCGACCGCGAGACAGCCAAGCTTGACACCCTGATAGCCAAGCAGGAAAAGCTGATCGAACTGCTTCAGGAAAAGCTCCAGGCGCTCATCTCCCATGCCGTGACCAAGGGGCTGAACCCGGATGCGCCGATGAAGGATTCCGGGGTGGAGTGGTTGGGGGAGGTGCCAGCGCATTGGGGCGTTTTACCTCTCAAGCGTGATTTGCTGTTCCTGACAAGTGGTTCACGAGGCTGGGCTGACCACTACGCAGATGATGGTGCGTTGTTCATCCGTATTGGCAACCTGACCCGTGAAACTATTCAGCTTGATTTAGCAGACATTCAAAGAGTGGAGGTTCCTGAAGGAACGGAAGGAGAAAGGACAAGAGTCTTGCCTGGGGATGTTCTGTTTTCTATCACCGCTTATCTAGGTTCAGTAGCAGTTGTCCCTGACAATATGGAAGCTGCATATGTGAGCCAACACGTTGCACTGGCCCGCTTAGCAGGAAGGTATTTTCTGTCGCCTTGGGTTGCTTACGTGACGCTCTCATTCGTTGGGAAGACCTACCTCGCGGCACAAGGCTATGGTGGGACAAAGATCCAGTTGAGCCTAGATGATGTAGCTAACATCCTAATGACGAGTCCGCCATCAGAAGAACAATCTGCCATCGTTGCATTTATCGACCGCGAAACCGCCAAGCTCGATACCCTAGTCGAAAAATCTCGCCGCTCCATCGAACTGATGCGTGAGCACCGCACGGCACTGATTTCAGCGGCGGTGACAGGCAAGATTGATGTACGGGCACGACATCAGGCCGCTGCATAAAAAACAACAGGGGGAGATATGAGCATCAATTTGTCCAGTGCGATCATCCAGGTCGAAGGTTCCAAAAGGTTCTGGGATCAGGCAGCCCCTAACCTGACCCCACAAGAGAATATCCAGGGGCTCGGGGTGGACGTGTCGGATATCACAAAATCCTTCGACGAAGTAATCGCCCTGATGGGGGCGCTTAATCGGGCGGAAGGCATCGATGGCGTTGTCTGGAGCCAGTACAAGAACACTTTCGAGTCGGTGCCAAACTCCATGCACCAGTTCTTCAGCGCCCATTGGAGTAACCCCAGTCAAATCCTCAGTAATGTAGCGAGCATTTGCAGCTGGCTCTGGTCGCTAAAAAGCGCCTTGCTCCAGCTTCTGCCGATTCACCCTGAGTCTGAAAGACTTTCGCCCGAATTCAGCCGGACCATGACCGCCCGGATCAATGAGGCACAGGCGTGGATTTCTCGTGCCGGGGAAATCAAGGATGTCATCCAGCAGACGGAGACGAGCGCAGCAGACTTGATCGAGCGAATCGAGGAACAACAAAACGCTGCCAATGAAAAGGTAAAGGCTGTGCAGGCGCTCCTGACTGCCATCGAGGGGTACGAACGTGAAGCCGGCACGGCCAAGACCAATGCTGAGAGTGCGGCATCCACCGCCACTGCCGAAGCCTCCTCGGTCACAAATGCGATTCAGGAGCTGGATGCTGCGGTTGCCAAGAAAGATGCCTTGTTCAAGGAATTCGAAGACCGGCGCGATGAAATAGCAGGGCTCCTAGAGAATGCAAACAAAGTGGGCCTCGCTCGCTCCTTCCACGACAAGCGAAAGGAGCTGGAAAGGACCTGGCGAGTTTGGGCGGTTGCATTTGTCGTTGGAATTGTGGCGCTCGTATGGATCGGTTGGGCTGAATTACTGCCTTTGCTGAAAGCGGGCAGCCCGGATCCCGTGGCCGTGTTGGTTCGCTTTCTGGTGGCCGGTCCAATTATCTGGTTTGCCTGGTTTGCAGCGCGTCAGTATGGCCATGTGCTTCGCATAAGCGAAGACTATGCCTTCAAGGAAGCGGCGGCGATGGCGTTTACGGGTTATCGGGATGAGATGGGTGGCGATCCTGAACTCCTGAAGATGTTGCAAGAGTCAGCGATCAGGACGTTCGGCGCCAATCCTTCCAAGATGCTCCTGAAACGCGGCGATGCTGCTTCTCCGATGCATGAACTGCTGGAGAAGGTGTTGGAAAAGGCGAAGCCCGATGAAATTGCTGCCGCCCTGTCTCCCTTGATCAAGAAATAGCCTCGACATCAAACAGTGCAGAAGAGCCAGCGCAACGTGCGCCATTGCTAAAACGATAGAACCTTGTGATCAAGGAGGACAGGTGGGACAAGCAAAGCAACGCGGGAATAGGGACGAGCGAATCGCGAAGGCGCTCGGCCTCAGGGAAGTGACCATAGCTGACATCAAGAAGGAATACGGACTATCCGAGGACGCAGTGTTTCTTGGCTATGGCGTCCATCTGGAGAAGGCTGATGAGTTTTTGGCAGCTTTCGATGAGTCGCGCGATGTCACCCGAAAGGCCTGGGCCAAGACTCCCGAGGCGGCACTCACGTTTCAATCGATCGCTGATGCCCATGACGTATCGAAGGCGTGCGACGGTTCGATTGTCGTAGGAATGTTTGATACAGGGAACCAGATATTCGTGGCTACGATCACCGGAATCAGATCGGTATAACCATGACCGCTCTTCACACCGAAATCCACTTTGAGCAGGAAGTCTGCGCCCATCTCTCAACCCACGGCTGGTTGTACTCACCTAACGATACCGGCTATGACCGCGAACTGGCCCTGTTCCCCGAGGACGTGATCGCCTGGCTCTCGGAGACCCAGCCCAAGGAATGGGCCAAGGTGAAACAGCTGCATAACGGCTCCAGCGAGCAGACGGTGCTGAAGCGCCTGGCCGAGGTGATGGACAAGGATGGCTCCCTCTCGGTGCTGCGCCACGGCTTCAAGAACGTGAATGCCCGGTTCGACATGTGCCAGTTCAAACCGGCCCAGAAAATGATTCCGGAGACGTTGGCCCGGTACGGGAAGGTCCGCGTGCGGGTCATGCGTCAGGTGCATTACTGCCTGTCGAACCAGAACAGCATCGACCTGGTGCTGTTCGTGAACGGCATTCCAGTGGCAACGCTGGAACTGAAGACCGATTTCACCCAGTCCGTGCAGGACGCCATCAGCCAGTATCGGCATGACCGGCCGGTGAAGGATTCAGCCACCAAGCGAGAGGAGCCGCTGCTTGCCTTCAAGCGGCGCTCCCTGGTGCATTTCGCCGTATCCACCGACGAGGTGTGTATGACGACCAGGCTTGCCGGCAAGGAGACCCGCTTCCTGCCGTTCAACCTGGGCAACGACGGCGGCAAGGGCAACCCGCCCAACCCCAATGGCTATCGCACCGCCTACCTATGGGAGCGCGTGCTGGATCGCGACGCCTGGCTCGACATCCTGGGTCGTTTCGTTCATCTGGAGAAGAAGCAGGAAACCCAGCCCGATGGCACCGTCGTCGAGAAGCAGGCCCTGATCTTCCCGCGCTTCCACCAGTGGGAGGCGGTGACCCAGCTCGTGGCCACCGCACGGACGGAAGGCCCGGGCATGAAGTACCTGGTGCAGCACTCTGCAGGCTCTGGCAAGACCAACTCCATCTCGTGGCTGTCCCACCAACTGGCGTCCCTGCATGACGAGACGGACACCAAGCTCTTCGACTCGGTCATCGTCATCACCGACCGCACGGTGCTGGATTCTCAGCTCCAGGATGCGATTTACCAGTTCGAGCACAAACACGGAGTGGTAGTGCGAATCACCGACGAGGGTGGCTCCAAATCATCACAGCTGGTGAAGGCGCTTGCCGACCGGGCCCCCGTCATCATCGTTACCATCCAGACCTTCCCCTTCGTGCTCGACGCCATCCGGGACACGGTCACGCTCAAGGGCCGGCGCTTTGCCGTGATTGCCGACGAGGCGCATACCTCCCAGACCGGATCAGCCGCCAAGAAGCTGAAACAGGTTCTTACGGCCGAACGGCTGGCGGAGATCGAGGATGGCGCCGAGGTGGATCTGGAGGAAATCCTGGAAGCCCAGATGGCCGGCCAGGTTCAGCCCAATACGGTCAGCTACTTCGCCTTTACTGCCACGCCCAAGGCCAAGACGCTCGAACTCTTCGGACGGCCCGGCCCGGATGGCCTCCCGGCCCCGTTCCATGTCTATTCCATGCAGCAGGCAATCGAGGAGGGCTTCATCCTCGACGTCCTGAAGAACTACACCCCCTACAAGCTCGCCTTCAAGCTGGCCCACGACGGCCAGGACTACGACGACGAGCAGGTGGACCAGAACCGGGCCCTGAAGTCGCTGATGAACTGGGTGCGCCTGCACCCGCACAACATCGCCCAGAAGGTCCAGGTGATCGTCGAGCACTTCCGGGCCAATGTGATGTGGCGCCTGAACGGCCGCGCCAAGGCCATGGTCGTGACCTCCTCACGGAAGGAGGCGGTGCGCTACAAGCTCGCCATGGACAAGTACATCAAGGCGCAGGGCTACAGGGACGTATCCACCCTGGTCGCCTTCTCCGGGGACGTGAACGACCCCGAGAGCGGCCCGAGCCCGTTCAACGAGTCGAACATGAACCCGGGCCTCAAGGGCCGGGACTTGCGCGAGGCTTTCGCCACCGACGAGTACCAGGTGATGCTGGTTGCCAACAAGTACCAGACCGGCTTCGACCAGCCGATGCTGGTGGCGATGTACGTAGACAAGAAGCTCGCCGGCGTCTCGGCCGTGCAGACGCTCTCTCGGCTGAACCGAACCTACCCCGGCAAGACGGACACCTTCGTCCTCGACTTCGTGAACGACCCCGACGAGATCCTGGCCGCCTTCCGCACCTATTTCCGCACAGCGCAGCTCGCCGGCGTGTCGGACCCCAACCTGATCCACGACCTACAGGCAAAGCTCGATGCCACCGGCATCTATCTGCCGGAGGAAGTGGACGGGTTTGCCGAGGCCTATTACAGGAAAGGCACCCAGAAGGATCTGCAGGCCAGGATCGGCCCTGCGGTCGAACGCTTCCGTGTGCGCTATACGGAGGCCGAGCAGCAAAAGGACAAGAAGGCCATCGAGGCGCTGGACCTCTTCAGGAAGGACCTGGGCGGGTTCGTGCGGGCCTACGACTTCCTCTCCCAGATCGTCGACTATGGCGACTCGGATCTTTTCAAGCGCAGCCTTTTCTATAAGCACCTCAGTCCGCTGATTACCGAGGAGGTACGGCACGAAGCAATTGACCTTTCATCCGTGCTGATGACCCACTACAATCTGCGCGACCTTGGCAAGCGCAAGCTGGGCATGGGCGAGCCGACGGAAGAGCCCACCACGCTGGATCCGATGACTGGCATCGGCAGCCGCGTACCGCAGGATCCCAAGGCGGCATTGCTATCCGAAATCGTCCACCAGATGAACGACCTGTTCGAAGGTGAAGAGCTGACGGATTCTGACCGCATCAATTACGTTAATCACATCGCCGACAAGATGATGGAGTCAGAAGTCCTGGCCCGGCAGGCAGCGGCCAACCAGAAGGTCCAATTTGGCGACAGCCCTGACTTCATGAACGCCTTCGAAGACGCCGTGATGGCGGCATACGAGAACCACAAGTCCATGTCAGAGCAGGTTATGGGCAAGAGTCACGTCAAGAAGGCGATGGCGGCAATGCTTTTGGATTTGGTCTACCGAGGATTCAACGAAAAAAGGATTGAGGAAGGCGGAACTGAATGATCCCAATTCCCTAACAAGGTAATCTCGACTCCCGAATGACCTACCCATCAAGCGGGGAGACCAAATCCGCGCCTTCCTCCACCGACCGGCTCAGCCGCCGATCAACCGGCCATGATTGCATGGCCTCTGCTGGGTACGGTCGAACTAGGCTCAGCGCGTTATCAGTGTTTCCAGTCAGCCAGTCCTCAAAGTCGGCAGGTGCGACGATGACCGGCATCCGGTCATGCACAGGCACCATGACCTCGTTCGGCCCAGTAGTGATGAGACAGCATGTACGAAGGATCTGGCCGTCCGGGCCTTTCCAGGACTCCCAGAGCCCGCCCAACGCGAATGGCTGTCCATCCGTCATGCTGAAATAGTAGGGCTGCTTCTTGCCACCTTCGACCGCTTTCCACTCGTAGAATCCATCCGCAGGCACTAGGCAGCGACGACGCTGGAAGGCAGAGCGAAACGAAGGCTTCTCGGCGACGGTCTCTCCGCGTGCGTTCGACAGCTTGGCCCCGATGGTCGGGTCTTTCGCCCAGTTCGGCACCAGGCCCCAGCGCAGCAGGTGCATGACGCGCCTGCCGTCTGGCGCGTGCCGGATGGCGGGGATGTCGGTACCGGGTGAGATGTTGTAGCGGGGTGCAAGATCAACGGCCTCGTCCAGCCCAAAACACTTCACGATCTCGGCGGCGGGAGTTTTCAGGGCGAAACGGCCGCACATGTCAGCGCACCCTCGGCAGCTCGTCCCAGCGCGTGGTGTACGCCGGGGAGACATTCCCGCGTTTCATGGCCCAAGGGCGATCTGGCGCTGCGAGCGCCAGTCGCAGTGTGTCCCGGCCCATCCGGGCATTGATGGTATCGACGAGTCTGGACAGCATTTCCTTGCGAGCTGGCGGTTCTCCGAACAGGGTGGCCTGCCGCTGTGCGGCCGGGACGATGTCCATCAGTATGACGCCAGCCTTCCGGTAGCGGAATCCGGGACGGTATATCTCGTTGAGCCCCTTCATGGCGGCACGCGTCAGGCCGAAGGCGTCCTGGACGGGGTGGGGCAGGGCGATCGTCGCCATACGATGGTACTGCGGATCCTGAGGCTTGAATCGGTCGGTCATCACGAACACGCCCAGGGTGGAACAGGCAGAATCCTGCCGGCGGAGTTTCTCGCCGGCACGCGCGACATAGGACTGCAGCGCCTCGGCGAGCGTATCGCGGTCTTCGACCGGCCCGCCGAAGCTGCGCGACGAGACAATCTGCTGCTTGGGCTGGGGAGCCGTCTCAAGGTCGAAGCAGGGCAGGCCGTTCAGTTCGCGGACGGTGCGCTCGACCTGCACGCCGAATCGCGAGCGCATCAAGTCCGGGTTGGCCCGGGCAAGCTGCCCGGCCGTCACGATGCCCAGCTGGCCGAGCTTTTCCGATAGCCGCCGGCCGATCCCCCAGACATCGCCGATCTCGATGGCCCCCAGCAGGGTATCGAGCTCTCCCTGACTGCAGCCCGACAGATTGCAGACTCCGTGGCGTGCCGGCTCGCGTTTCGCGATCCGGTTGGCGAGCTTGGCCAGCGTCTTGGTGGGGCCAAGCCCCACGCACACGGGGATACCCACCCACTTGAGCACCCGAGCCCGGATCCCTCGGGCGTGCGACACCAGATCCCACTTCGAGAATCCCTCGAACTCCAGAAAGGACTCGTCGATCGAGTAGACCTCCTGGCGCGGGCAGAACTGCCCAATCACCGACATCATCCGGCTGCTCATGTCACCGTACAGCGCGTAATTCGAGGACAGGGCGACCAGGCCCTTGCGTTCGAGGTGGCGCAGCTTGAACCAGGGTTCCCCCATGGCCACGCCTAGCGCCTTCGCTTCCTGGCTTCTGGCCACGGCACAGCCGTCGTTGTTGGAGAGCACGATGACCGGCCTGTTTTCCAGGGCGGGATTGAAAACTCGCTCGCAGCTCACATAGAAGTTGTTGCCGTCGACCAGCGCGAATACCCGGTCAGAGTTTCCGTACGACATGGCGGACCACTCCCCAGATCACGCAATCCAGGCCTTCCTTCAATTCGATGGGCTGGTAGCTGGGGTTATCCGATTCCGGATCCAGGTAGAAACGGCCGCGCCGTCTGGCCAGCCGCTTGACCGTCACTTCGTTGTTGATCGCAGCGACCACGATCATGCCGGGCTGGGCATCCAGTGCCCGGTCGACCACCAGGATGTCGTTGTCGGAGAGGCCTGCGCGCGTCATGGAGTCGCCAGAGACGCGGACGAAGAAAGTCGCCTCGGGATGGGCGATGCAGAGCTCGTTGAGATCGAGGCGCTTCTCGACGTGATCGTCAGCAGGAGAGGGGAAGCCTGCCCGCACCCGTGTGGAAAACAGCGGCAGCTCCACACGCCGGAGATGCGTCGGCGGCACAAAGAACTGGGTGCCCGAGGCCTGCACCTGAGGCCATTCCCGAAGGTTGTCGCTTTTCAGGAGGGCACGGGCACGATCGGCCAGCGAGACGGGCAGCCGGACCACCTTGGTCGGTTCGTCCCCTTTGGGACGGCCACCGGGGTTGCGAGGGGCAGGGGATTCAGGAGGGTTCATGGTCGCCGCATGGTTTTTGTAACAGAAAGCCAGCTTACCATGGTCATAGGTTATTGTTACAGAAACAATGATCAGAGACTCGTTGGTCTCTATTTTGCGCAAACCTCCCAGTAGAGCGTAATTTGAAATCGCCCTAATAATGCACAATATGCATATTCCATGCTACAATGTGCTTAGTGCATTGGACGAATCGAGCATGCAACCTTCATCAGTCGCTGCCCTGGTCAAAACCGCAAGGGGCAAACGGTCACAGCAGGAATTTGCAAGTATCTTGGGCGTGGATCAGTCCGTGATCAGTAGGTATGAACACGGCCGAGCCAGCCCATCGAAGGAAACCATTGATGCGTGTATGCAGATTGTGCATAACAGCGAGGGGACCGGGGGTGCCCCCACGGCGAGCCAGTTGGCACGCCGGATCGAGAAGGAGTTGGGCAGTCCTGATATGGCGCGGGCGAGGCTGGCCCTCGGTTATCTGATAGATGCCGTAGCTGGCAAGCAGAACTGAAAGTACGCAAGGAGGCGAGTATGGCGACACAATCGACGATCGAATGGACCGAGCAGACATGGAACCCGACCACCGGCTGCACCAAAGTCTCTCCGGGATGCAAGCACTGTTACGCCGAAGTGATGGCGCGACGTTTGTGCGCGATGGGCGCGGCCGGCTACGAAAACGAGTTCGATCTCACCCTGCATGAAAACCGGTTGGAGCAGCCCTTGCTGCGGAAGAAACCGACCACGTATTTCGTCAACAGCATGAGCGACCTGTTCCACGAGGCTGTACCGGACGACTTCCTCGATCGCGTGTTCTCGATCATCGAGGCCACACCGCAGCATACCTACCAAATCCTCACCAAGCGCGCCGAGCGCCTGCCGGAGTATTTCGCGCGGCGATCCTGCCCGCAGAACGTGTGGCTGGGCGTGTCGGTGGAAGACAGGAAGTACGGCGTGCCGCGTATCGATCACCTGCGTAAGGTGGACGCGCACATTCGTTTTCTTTCGGTCGAGCCGTTGTTGGAGGATCTGGGTGGCATCGACCTGCGCGACATCCACTGGGTAATCGTCGGCGGTGAATCAGGCCACAAAGCCCGCCCGATGCGCGAGGAGTGGGTGGCGAACGTGCAGGTTCAGGCCGAGGCCGCTGGCGCGGCATTCTTCTTCAAGCAGTGGGGTGGCTGGGGTGCAGACGGCGTGAAACGCCACAAAAAGGCGAACGGCCGGGAGTTCAAGGGCCGTACCTGGGACGCCTACCCGACACACGCGGGCCTGGCCTAAAACAGGCTGCCTTGACCTTCAGGGTTGGCTGCGATGGCCCAGAACTTATGGGCAAGCTCGTGCTTTGATGCCATGAGCAGCCAGTAAAGGGGTTGATTCCGGGATCCCCTGATCAACTTCATTTCGGTCGACGGCCAAGCCCCTGTGGTCTCGACCAAGCCACGCCAATATTGGAATACCTGATTCCGGACATCCGCCGGCCCGGCCTCGATGTTGATTACATTCATCCAGCCCGGCGCGAATGCATCGAATGCTGAAGCCTCAGTGGTGACGTTCGCGGCCCAGTTGCGCTGATGATCCATCTGGCTCACATGAATCAGCATGTCGATATACTTGAAGCCGGCCAGTGACTTGATGACTTTGAAATCGAGAGTTCTCAGGTTGAAAGGGTCGAGAAATGCAAAGTGTAGTGCGCTTTTGTGCAGCCGGGCGTGAAGCTCGGAGGCTGCGTCCACAGCGGAACCCTCGATCTCCAACACCGGAGCGCCCAAGGCCTTGAGGCGGGTTGCAGCGGCCGCACGCCGTTCGTCGTCCAGGTCCGCAATGACCACCTGAGAAAATGGTGTGCTTCCGTCCAGGCTGGCTTTCCAGGCTGCGACGCAGCTACCGTCTATGTATCGCTTGCGGTCTTTGTCCCAGGCGCGCCCAGGGCCACAGAAGAGATCAATATAGGTCGCCCCGGCAGATCTGTCTCCAAGCCATTTTGCGCGGACCGACCTCGATATGCTGATGTATCTGCGAAGCGAATCGTGTTTTTCCTCGATCCACCCTCCAACCTCCTCGACCGGCAGTCCATCGTCACCCGCAACCAGATTTCCCATGCACGCCCCGTTTCGCAGACATGGGCAGATACTAACAATTACCAGGCCGTGTTACCGACTCGCCTGGCAGCCTGATAGTGGGACGATCACTCTGCCACCCAGAAGAAAAGCGATTTCCATTTGTTACCAGTAACGAACATGCTAGACTGTTACCAGTAACGGAACAGGGGCACGGAATGGCCACGACAAATCAGCAACGGCAGGCAGCATTCAAGACAAAGATGCGCCAGCTGGGCAAGCGCCAGGCGACAGTCTGGGTCGATGCGGCCCAGCATGAGGCCATCAAAGCATACCTGCAGGGTGAAGAGCCACTCGATGCGCCTATTGACCAGGATCAAATCCGGCTTCAGGAGTGGGAAGCACAGCTTGCCGAACAGGAAGCCCGGCTGCGGGCGCGGGCAGAGCATGCTGATTCCTTGTGGCAAACCCACGAAGCCCTGGTGAACGAGATCAAGGATCTCAAACGCCAGCTTGCTTCAGCCAGGCAGCACGTAAAACCGGCCCGAAGCTTCAAGATCGTCGAGCTCGCGGCCAGGCGAGACAGGATCGCCGAGGCCATGAGAGTCGGCTCGTACTCGAAAACGGAGAGACGGGTGGATGATCTTGAACAGCAGATCGGCCTGTCCAAAAAGTTCTCAGCAGAGATCAAGGGCACGAAGTCCCGGCTTCATGGCTTTGTCGATGTCGCAACCGGCAAGAAGGCCGTTACCCACAAACGGGAGTGGGGAGCCTACAGCTTCGACAAATCGATCCTGGCGGAATCCGAGGCGGATCTGTTGCTGGAAGCCTGCGCACTGCTCGGTCGCGTCGAGAACGACGTCGAACGCGCCGGCAGTGACATCACCAAACTCCATGCCCAGCGTACGGCCGAACGGAAAGCCTTTTTCGCGAAAACCGAATCCACCCTGAACGCCAGGCTGTTCCATGGCCTCGATCGACGAGGCGAAATCCTGTTCATTGCATCGATGAATGGCAGCGGACGCGGATACGGAAAGTGGGCTGACCTGCTGGAACGGCTCGATGGCAGGGGCACTTGGCGAAGGGATTCCGCCGTCAGTCTCTTCCGTGAGGCGCTTGCCGAGGAGAAGGGCTCGATGTTCCGGCGGATCGTGGACACCCTGATGTCAGGCGAAAAGAAGCTCGATGAGATGGTGGCCGGGATCGTGGAGAAATTCCGCCACCCGGATACCGAAGATAAGTACGGTGCGCTTGCAGATCGCCTGACAACCTTCCTCGTTGCCGAGCAGATCGAAAAAGCGTCCAGGCCTTAACGGCTGAATCGCGGGCGCAAGCAGCGTATGCAGTTTGCGAATTGCATACGCCGTATCGAATTACAATGGCAGGAAGGGCACCATCACCGCCCTCATAGTTGCAACCGGTGGGCCACGGCCTACCGTAGACCACGAGACCATGAGACCAGAGACGCCTTCCGAGCAGGAGCGCGAATCGACGTGCCAAGCGCACGTCGAGCGTTATTTGACCTATATCGCTGCTGAGCGGCGTCTCTCTCCCAACACCGTATCGAGCTACCGCCGTGATCTCGCGAGCCTGCTTGAAGGCCTGGGTATCCAGGAAATCACAGCGCAAGACGCCACGCCAGAGCATATTCGCCAGGTGGTGATCCGGATCCGGAAGCAGGGTCTATCTGCAGCGAGTCTTGCGCGTCATCTTTCCAGCTGGCGAGGGTTCTACACGTTCGCTGTTCATCGACTGGGCTACCCCAACAATCCCTGTGCGGGCTTCAAGGGTCCGAAGGTCAGGCGCAAACTGCCTCAAACCCTGACTCCCGATGCCTGCACGCAGCTGCTCGACAATCGAGCTTCGCCTGCACAAATCGAAGATGACAGCCTGCTCGCCCGCGACCGGGCCATGTTCGAACTCCTGTATTCGGCAGGGGTACGCCTCTCAGAACTGACTGGACTTAACCTCCATGACGTCGACCTCAAGGATGGCCAGGCGCGCGTCACGGGTAAGGGCAGCAAGTCGAGGATCGTACCGATCGGCAGCTGCACAGTGCGGGCCATCAAGGCCTGGCTACCCTGGCGGGACATTATTCGGAACGGGTCCGATGAGAAGGCCCTTTTCCTCAACCGTCGCGGTGGCCGTCTGACCCAGAGGAGCGTGCAGCTCAGGCTGGATACCTGGGCAAAAAGCACCAATCTTGGCCAGCCGGTTCATCCCCACATGCTTCGACATGCGTTCGCCAGCCATCTGCTCCAGTCCTCTGGCGACCTGCGTGCAGTTCAGGAGCTGCTTGGCCACGCCAACATTTCCACCACCCAGATATACACTCACCTTGACTGGCAGCACCTGGCCAAGGTCTACGATCAGGCCCATCCAAGGGCAAAGCGCGTCAACCCGTCCAAGCCCGAGAATCCTGAACCTGAAAAGTAGTGCCCGGTCTGACCTGCCGTAAATGGCATGTCCTGAACCACCTCCAATACCTATACGCGAGAGGATTTTCTGTGTCGAACATTGCATCTGTTTTCAAAGACGAGGTCGCCAGGCAGGTCAGGCGACAGCTTCGCGGTGAAACCGAGAGCCTCAAGAAGGCGTCGTACCGCTATCGCTCCGATATCGCCGCTCTGAAGCGGCGCATCGATGCCCTTGAGAAGCAGGTCTCCCACCTGGAAAAATCGGCGAAGGCGAATGTCCCGCCGGCCGCCACAGTGGATCCTGACACGAAGCTGAGATTCAAACCCCAGGCGAAGCTGAGATTCAAAGCTCAGGGCATCCGCGCGCAGCGCACCCGACTCGATCTGTCCGCGCCAGAGATGGGTGCCCTGATAGGCGTCTCCGCGCAGACCATCTACAACTGGGAGACCGGCAAGACACGCCCCAGGCCTGAGCAAATGCCCGCCATTGCAGCTGTGAGGAAGATGGGCAAGCGCGAGGCCAAGGCACGGCTCGACCAGCCACAGGCTGCCTAGACACTGGTGCTGCGTGTCGGCGAGGCTTGTATCCAGTCAGCAACACATCCGGTTGCAAATTGCATAATCCAGGCTATACGTTATTAAAGTAACGCAATTTGTTGCTAATATAATAACGGTGAGGGGTATTGCATGAACACGGACATGGCGGCGCACGCCGCGCCAGAGCAACAGCAGGATGATCGGGGCAGATTGGCGAGGATGATCTCGCAGCTTTTCGATCACTGGGGCTTGCCCCCCGAAGACAGAGCCTCGCTTCTGGGCTTGTCTGCGGGCAATCGCTCTGCGCTGTCCCGCTATCGCAAGGGCGAGCCACTTGCGAACTCTCGTGATCTGCTGGAGCGGGTGGGGCATCTTCTGGCGATTCACAAGAATCTACGTCTTCTTTTCCCGCATGATCGCGACCTTGCGTATGCCTGGATGACCACCCGCAACCGGGCCTTCGACGGTAAAACCCCAGTCGAGATCATTGGTGAGCGGGGATTCTCCGGCCTCCTTCATGTCCGGGCCTACCTGGACATGATGAGAGGCGTTTGATGTCGGTAAGCCTGCTCTTTGCGTCACTCAGGCTTGAAGATGTCCAACAGGAGCTCGCAAGAAACATCGTTTCAATCCGGCATTCCCAGGATCTGTTCGACGACCTGAGCACGGACCGGCATGATCAGGAAGTGGCCATCCAGCACGAGATGGCCACAAAGCCCTGGCCATACCAGTCGATGGTTCCGGTAATCGACCGGCCTTTCGAGGAAGCAGAGTGGATTGAGGCTGTGGCTTACCCCTTCGAGCCGCCCAACTGGTCGAGAAGCCGCTTCTCGAACGGTTCATTCGGAGTCTGGTATGGTGCCGACAGGATCGAGACAACAGTCTTCGAGACGGTCTGGCATTGGCGGAAGCGATTCCTGGCGGACGCAGGTTTCGAGAGGGACGGAATCAGCATAGAGCGCAAGGTTTACCAGGTGCGATGCCAAGCGGCTCTGGTCGATTTCCGGCCGGAAATCCACCGACTGCCGGCACTGATTCACCCGGAGGATTACGAACTCACACAGCAGGCCGGGCTACGCCTGCACAAGGAAGGATTTCCAGGTCTCGTTTCGAGGTCGGCCCGTTGCGAGGGCGATGTTTTCGGGATACTGAATCCGGCCGTACTGTCAGGGCCTAAAATCATGTGTTATCTGAACTATCGAATTGTTGGCGAACGGGTGCAGGTGGAACGGGAAACAGGCACCCCCTGGATGACCGTCTAAAATTGATACCCACAGGAGGATCCGCGATGAAAACTCTCGCACGCCCCCAACGGAAACGCGATCCCGCCCGCTGGATCGCGACGGGCCTCGTTACGCTCGCGCTCGTCGGCATCGGCACGATGCACGCGCACGTCCTGATGCTGCGACGCGGCCTCGACCTCCTGCCGGCCGCAGCCCAGGCGGGCGGCGTCATCCTGCTCGCCGCCCTCCCGATCGGCTACCTGGTGTACCGGTTCTGGTTTGCGGATCAGGCGGCCCCTTTGATCAAGGGCGGAGTCGTAAGCGGGACGTCTCCCATTACCGGAGAAGACTGGCTGGGTGCGCGCAGTGATCCTTTCCTAGACGATCTATTTCCGTACGACGATGAACATGGCATTCAATGCGGCGCTTGGGGGTGCGGCACTTACGCAGGGGGTTACAGAATTGACGATTGAAATACCTTCCTACTTCGTCAACCGCGCATAGCTCGCCTCGATCAGCTCAGCCGTACCCTGATACTGTTTCTCACTCGGCGCGGGCAACGTGCCCAGGTGTTCGACCTGGGCGGCCACGGCAGGATCGTTCTGTACCACGTACTGAATGCGTCCCTCGATCTCCTGCGGGCTCTTGACGGTCCAGCCCGCGAAGGCGATCTGCACCGGCGTGAAAGTACCGTGATTGTCGGCAACGGCCTGCTGGGTCAGTAAGCCGACCCCGCGCTGAACGTTGCCGTACCGTACCTGATCAGCGTATAGCGAATCGGCCTTGCCGGTCGTAGCGGCATACGCTGCATCGACCGGAGCCCGATCCGGTTGCGAATCCGCTGCGAAGGGTTGATGGCCGAGCACTTCATTCCGGTTGGCCGCTGCGTTCTCGTCCACGATGCGATTGCCCGCCCTGGCCACGTCCGCCGCCTCCTGTCTTCCCTGCTTGAGCACAGACTGCTGGCTGACCGGCGTGCCCACCCCACCCTGATGCAACGCGGCCTGGCCGTCCGGCGAGGCTGTGTAGGCCTCGCGCGCTTCGTTGACCAGCGCCGCGAAGGCCGCCGGCGAGGCGCTGCGCAGTGTGTTGAGACTGTTCGCTGCCGAGGCGGGATCGAGGCCGGTCCGGGCTGCGTAGAAATCCAGTACCTGCTGATCGGAGCGGATCGAGCTGCCCACGGTGTTTGTCCGGACCGCCGTCGTCTGTTCGCCGGCCTGCGAGGTTTCGCCCACCGTGCCGGTGAGGATCTGGCTCGACGTGTAGCCATCGGTCAAGTCTGCGACGAACGCGCGGCCCGCCAACCGAGTCGCCTCGTCGCGCGTCCCGGCGTCGGCGGTCTTCTGCGCATCCAGCAGGATCTGTGCGGCTTGCTTCTGGCTGATGCCATACGAGTTCTTCGCGCCCGTCCTTGCGGTATAGGCGAGTTCGTCGGTGGCGGTGGCATTGAAGCCGGTGGCTGCATCGACGCGGCCGCTTAGACCCTGATTCGCAGTTGTCGCTTTCGGCGGCACCCCGGAATTCAGACTGGATGCGGCGGCGTCCTGCCCGCCCGGCTTCGCAGTCTGCGATTGCGTCGTGCCGAATGAACCTTGACCGCCTACGCCAAATCTTGACTGCACCTGCCCGGACTCTGTAATTTTATTTGATTCGCTGGCATCGCTCTCTCTCCCCGCCGATCTCTCGGAGCCGCTCCCCCAGTTGATGCTTCTGCCCGTGGTGGTTCGGATGCCATCGCCGACCGCTTCGCTGAACCTGCGGGCGTAGTCGGCCGTATCCCTCTGCGAGAAACTCGCCCCGCGCGTTGAAGCGTTGCTCGCGCTATCGACCAGGCTCGACTGTGCGCCGGTACCGGAGGAAGCGGTATGCGACGCCGTTTGACCTGACCCGACCGCAAGCCCCGCGCCGAAATCGGTGACGTTGGCCTTCGCCACGGCCGGCGCGCCGGGCTGGCTGGCTGGCTGCTGGGTGGTGCCGTAAGCGCTGGTGTGCGTATTCGTCGGCGCGGCGGTGCTCAGGCCGCCCACGTCGACGCTGCCCGAGGTCTGGAACGAGTTGGCGGCATGCTGGCGCGCGGCAAAGGTCTCGTAGCGGACATTGCCGAGGTTGAGATTGCCCACGCCGGATTCGCCGCCGAAACGCTGAGCGGCGGCGGTTGCCGGGGCCATGATCTGTCCGACCGCGCCGGACAGGGCGAAGATCGAACCCGTCACCAGCACCAGGGCAATGACCGGCACGGCCAGCGTCAGCATCCCGCCTATGGCCTGGTCCGACAGGACCGAGTGCGCGAGCATGCTCATGTTTTGCAGATTCATCCCGCTCGCCGATATCGGGGCCGTGAAGTAACCCGCGAGGCCCGCGCTGATGTGATCGCGGGATACCGAGTGCATGACGAAGCTGACCACTGCATACAGGGGAGGCCACAGCTCGATCCACATCAGCGCGCCGACGTAGGTCTTGAGAATCATGCCGCCGTTCTGGCCGGCCATGAGGATCCACAGGAGGATGATCGGGAAGATCGCGATCGAAAGCACCTGGATGGAATTCCGGATCGCGGGCAGGGTGCCCTCGGCGATGTTCGCCATGCTGCGGTAGGAGGCCTCGGTCGACGCGGCCGCCTGCGCATCCGCGATCGCCATCTGGCCCGCCACCGGGTCGCTTACCGCCTGCGAGATCGAGCGCGGCACGCGGGTCCACAGGTTAACCATCATGGCCTGCCGAACCATGTCGTAGGAGTTTGCGGTCGTCACCCCCATGACGACGTCCGCCGCGACCGGAATCTGCGCAGCCAGGAGGCCGTTCAACACGCCGGACGGCTGCGTCCTCGCTGCTTCCGGATTCAGCATGCGCGCCAGATGCGTATGCGCGCGGTTCACCTCGGTCGGCATGCTGCCGTCGAGTGCGGTGTAGGCATCCGGGCAGATCATGGTCGTGAAATTGACCGTCGTCGCGCGGGCCGGATTGGCATTGCCCATGTAGGCCCAGATCTGTTCGGTCTGCATCAGGTCGTTCAGATCCTTGCTGCCGTCGAGCAGGTCGGGCATGACGCAGTTGCGCACGTATTCCATCAGGTCGGCATTGAAGCGTGGATCGAGCACCACAGACTGGGTGGCCGCGCGGATCACCCGGTCGCCGAACATCATGCCGTTGCCGCCAAACCGTACCGGCCCCGGAATGCTCATCAGCGATTCGTAAGATCGCGTGAGCCAGTCTCCGATCTGGCTGGTGGTGGAGGCGAAGAAGGCGAGACCGAGCGGCACGTTGGGCACCACCAGAGGCGCGGACGATCCGGTACGGTCGATGATGTTGACCGATACCTTGGGCACCAACAGGATGCCGTGGAAGAACACCAGGAAGACAATCCAGATAATGGGCTGCTCCGCCCGGAATCGCGCCAGCGCGACCCCTGTCACGACCAGGAAGCCGAGCAGAATGAGCGCGAACATCAGCGTCTCGTAAGCGCTGTTGCCCGTCAGCGCCGCCGCCGCGTTGAACACCGTCCAGAGCTGGTTCAGGTTCCAGTATGCGTAAACATCCATGCCGTAGGACTCCTCAGCGCGCGCCGAAACGGACGTTCGAGACGAGTTTGTCCGACAGTCCGCCCCACATGGCACGCTCCACGGCCTGCGCCTGCTGGGTCATGGTGTAGATCGTGGACAGGTCGCTCTTGATGGTCTGCGCTTCCTGGTAGAGCTGCGTTCTGAGATTGACCAGATGTTGCCTGGCTTTTTCGATTTCGCCTGATTCGATCCCCGCGGCCTTTACCTGGCGGGTCGCCAGGCCGTTCGTGACGTCCTTCAGCGCCATCTGGAGGATGTTCTGGGCATAGGCCAGCGCGATCACGTCGATGTTGTTGTCGGTCAGCAGGTCGGCGATGGTGCCGCCCGGGCTCGCCGACACGCTGATGATCTTGTAGACCGGCGCGGGCGAGGTGGCGATGAAGGCGAGTTCTGCGGTAGTGAGAGGCGCACGGGAGAGCATCTTGCCCTTGATGCTGTCGATGTTCTGCCGGACGATCGTGCGCAGCGACGACATGCTGGGCGCGGGAACTTCCGTAGGCGCGAGACAACCGTCCGGCCCCGCGCCGGATTCGCACGCCAGCACCGTCGTCGTGCCGGACGTGCCGAGCAGTGCCGACAGGCCCTGCGTGGCCGGGTACCAGCGTACCAGCCAGTTATCGGGGGATGTGGCATCGCGGCGAATGACCAGGGTGCCGGTCACTGACATGATCCATTCCAGGCTGTCCTGGTTGGAGAGCACCAGACTGACCCCGGACTGTTTCAGGCTGCGCCAGACCATGTTGCCCTCCGAGACCTGCTCCGCCTGGGCAGGGTCGGCCTTCCTTGAATTGACGGAGGCATTGTTGTCCGCCGCCGTCATTCCGCTCCAGGCGTCCGCAAAGTCGCTGAACACGCTGCGGGCGCTGGTGTCCCATACCGAAGCAAGCTTTTCCTTGTCGAGCACCTTCTCGGCAAGACCCTGGGCCAGCGCCTTGCCCTCGTTGCAGGTGTCGATGTTCGTCTTGTTCATGAAATTGGTCACCTGTTGCAGATACTTCTGCACGTTGGCGATGTCCGGCGACAGCGACTGGATCGCCAGCATGAAGAAATAGCCCACCGCGTTCTGCGCGATGTTCCGCATCATGGCCACGAACTGCGCCTTGTTGACGAAGCTGAAGGATCCGCCCCAGAGATCGATGCCGCCGCAGCCGGCGTTGAAGCCGGGCGGGGAGAACGAGGCGACGTTGAACGAACGCGAGGGCGTGCGCAGATACACGCTCCCGCCCGTGTACAGGTTCATCGTCTGGCCCTGGTAGGCGTCGGGACCGCCCACGTTGTTGTAGGTCGAGATGCTGTTGTAAAACGCCTGCAGGTCGCTGTTCGCCGGCGCGGCGGCCAGCATGAGCGTAGCCCCCATGGTCAGCGCCGCCAGTGGACGCAGCCCGGGGCGGCGGGACGATTTGCCGGCATTTGGAGCGGGTGGCAGCATGGTTCTCTCCTGTAGGGTCTTCGATCAGAACTGTTCGCCGGGCTGCGTCTGGGTCAGCGTCTGGATCCGTTCGAGGATTTCCGAGCTCGACGCCATGCCGAACGAAATGGGTATCGGTTGCCCCCCGCTGTTGTCCTTGGGGACCAGGAAGAGAGCTGGGGTCGGCAGCCTGGGCTGCCCGTAGCTTTCAGCGAGCAGAGCCGCGATGCCGTTGTCCGGGAGCGGCCTCGGGTATTCCGGGATGCCACGCCCATCGAGGCTGATTGGCAGCACCTGCAGACCGACGGTGTTTTCCAGATGACGCAATGCCTGCGCCTCCATGCGACAGTAGGGACAGGTCGAAGACAGGAAGAAATAGACTCCGTATCGCTGCATTGCGGCCTTGACTGCATGCTCCTGACGCATGCGCTCGCCATAGTTGAAGGCCTGGATCGCCATCGATTCGGTCGGCCGGCGCAGCGAGTAGTCGATATCCGGCGTGCTCCACACCACCCGCCGGGCGACGTCCGCAAAAACGGAGCTTTTTTCCAGGAGGTACTGCTGCGCCGCCAGAAAACGCCTCACATGTTCGGGCTTGCCGCTCATGATCGCGCGGTCGCGCAGGCGATCGACCTCCTTGCGCAGAGCCTCGACCGTTTTGAATGTCCGCAAATCGGGATCTTTGGCTGGCGGCTTGGCAGCCAGCTTGTCCTTGGGCGGAGGGTCGGGGGGATACCACTGGTAGGTCCGGTTGGGATCGTCCCAGATCGAGCCATTCCACCAGGACGACTGGGATGACTGTGACGACGGCGCGTCGGCCGGAGCTTCAACGGGCGGCTTGGCAGGCGCGTTCAGCGCGTCTGCCGGGAACCCGGCCAGACAGGTCAGAGCGGTGACGAACGAGACCACCGAGATCCGAATGGCGGTTTGCGTCATGGCGCGGTTTGCTCCGCGCTCGTTTCGTCCTTGGGCGGATTGCCGCCTGGACAGTAATTCATCTCGAACCGGCTATTGCGATCCTGAGGCGCTTTCCAGCCCGGCATCAGCACCTGCTTCTGCGTGAGTTCGACCTGAAGCCGCCGGCATTCCGGCTGACGCAGCCTGGCCACCGTTGTCACGTCGACCAGGATGGGCTGATCGACCCCCTGGCTGCGCAGTTTTGCCGCCGATGCCCCACCCAGGATGCCGTGCGCCCGGCCCTGCGCGCGCGCCTTCTCCAGCAGCGGCGAGAGATCCTCGACGACCGGCCGCGCGGCTTCCTCCGCGCGGCCGGTCGATGTGCCCAGCACCATCGCCAGCAGGATTGTCACGCCGGATCGAATCATCATCATTCCTTCACCGTCAGCAGGGCAAGCTCCGACGCCGCCTTGCCGAAGCCCTCGTCGAGCGTCGGTTGCTTCGAATGGCCGTCCGCCCGCGCCGACCGCCGCAGCACGCGTTCATCGCCGCGCAGAATGTCCACGGAGAGCAGAACCTGCTGGGTCAGGTTGTGCGCCATCAGGCGCAGGTTCTCGCAGGTCTGCGGCGAGCCGCACAGCAGCGGCGTCGAGGACGGCACGCCAGTGACCGATTCGATCCCGCGCTGAACCGCCTGGCGCGCGCCGGTGGCGCTGGCCAGACCCTCGAATGCGGCGGACAGTCCCAGGGTGATGCCGAAGTTCCCAAGGGTGTCGGGCATGCCGCGCAAGGTATTGACCGCCGATACGCCGAGTGCGGTATCGACCGTGCGTCCGACGTAGCCCTGCATGGGATCGGGCGGCGCGGGCGGCGCGCCTACCGCGACGGCGGCGTTCTTCGCCAGCTCGTCGAGCGTGGCGGAAGCGGTCGCGCCGTTTGGTGCGACCGCCCGGTAGCTGCCTTCCAGCCTGAGCCTGTAGCGCGCCTGCGCCGGATCGTCCACCAGGCGCGCGCCTTGCGCCGCGAGTCCCGCCCGATAGCGCGCGGCGAGCGCCGGCCACGGTGCGGGCTCGACGTAGAGCGGCGCGCCGGCGAAATCGTCCGGCAGCATGCCGGTCGTACCATATTGCTGCGAGACCCAGCGTGAAGTCAGGCCCTTCTCCGCCAGCGGATCCGGGGTATTGATCGTGGCGGCGCACCCGGCAAGGAGGGTCGGCACAAAAAAGGCAAGGGCAAGAGTCGAACGCAGGGGGCTGAACATGAACGGCGCTCCTTTCATGGGTTTGAATTGGGGGTCATGGGTTTGGATTGGGGACCGGATTGGGCTGAGCTGGCAGGGATCCTGTACTGAAATAGGAAGGATTGGATTTCAGCCGGGACGTCACGGCATTCTGGATCGCCTGGGTGTCCAGCGCGGTGGCATGGATGTCGGCATAGAACTCCGTGAAATCCATGGCGCTGAAGTCCAGGCCCTGCAGCTCGGCAGCCGTGAAACCCGTGCATTGCGGGCTCTTTGGCGTCCCCCAGGTCTTGCCGATCTGCGGACGCCCCTGTTCATTGATGATTCTGGCGAGCTTCGAGTTGAAACAGCACGCGCTCTGTTTTTTCTTGACGCAGCTGCCGAGAATTTTCTGGGAACAGTAGGTGCCGATGGTATGACAGAGATCGACGCTCTTCCGCATCGCCATCTGCTGGTCATCCTGATCGCAACTCAATGCGCTGAGCGCGATCTGGATGACCACCGACACGGCAAACGAAAGCGGGTCGAACGCCACGATATAGCCCGGGCCGCTGGCGATGACAGTCGATCCGACCGGTGCGACTGCCGACGCGCCGAGCGAGGCACTGAAACCGTACAGGCCGAAGGTGGGATTGAGAGCCATGCCAGTACTGCCGCCGTACAAGCCGTTCAACAGCCAGCCCGGGGCGTCGCTCTGGAAAAGCGCATCGTACATGTAGGTCGAGCGTGCGTAGCTGTAGGCCGCGCTTGCGCCGCTTTTTACCGCGGAGAACGCAATGTTGTTGCTGGGCGCGCCGCCCCCCTTGGCCTTGCAGCAGTTGACCAGCCCCCAGTATTTGATCTCGCAGCTGTCGGGCACGCCGTTGAGCAGGGTCAGATTGACCGGATCGATGTAGGTGCCGGCTTCGCGCATCGCTTCCATGCCGGCGATGACCTTCGCGAAATCCGCATCCGGGGTGTACCCCGAATCGAAACAGGAGCCGTCGATACAGAAGGTCTGTGAGCCGCAATTTGCCTGCGTGCTCGTGGAGCCCGGTGTTTTTTCGCACTGGTACTTGAGCTCGTAGAGCGAGCAGCCGGTATCCGAGGTTTCGATGCAGGACGACGACAGGAAGCCGCAACCGCGCTGCACCAGCGGATCGCAATCCGTGGTATCGACCGTCTGCGACAGGCAGTTGTACTGCGCCTCGTATTTCCAGCATGCCCGCGTGACCGGCCAGCCCGAGATCATCTTCGTCGACGGGCCATCCACGCACACCTCGGATACCAGCTCGCATTCCGCAGCCGTGGCAGCCACAGGGAGGACAACGGCCTGAATTGTCAGCACCCAGGACAGGAACCGCACCAGAAAGACTCTCATGGTGCCGTCCTCGAATTGAGGATGTCGCATGCTGCCGTGTCCCAGATGTCGGTTTCCCCATGAAATTGCGGGGTTCTCATGGAAGCCGAAAGATCCGAGATAATGTCCGGGTAGTAGCTATCGTCCCAGTTGTACTGGTTGATGAACTTCAGATTGAATGTGCAGGTTTCGTCCGCGAGATCACATGAACTTGGCTTGAGTTCGAGCATGCAGCCACGACGGTAGTAACTCCCGAAGAGGACATTGTTGGGTGAAACGTCCGGCTGCATGCTGGCGATCGGCCCATTGACTGGGCCGGGTCCATAAAGCACGCATATGGGATATCCGTTTTCGTCATACGATAAATGGCTATTGCCTTGCTCGTCTGTCCAAGTCTGGTATTGCTTGCACTCATCGGTCCTGTAAAAATCGATGAACCCCTTCTGCAGTATCTGGGGGGTCGCTTCAACACTAACGAACGCCAGGTGTCCAAACCCCCGGTAATCGTTGTAGCACCAACCCGTGAAATTACCGGTGATGCGCAATTTAGAAGGATCGGGATCGCAAATAACACGGATGGTATCGCCCTTGTAAGTAGAGTAGGTATACAGGACGTCGCCTGCATTGCACTGCTGAAGCTGCACGGTGACAGTCAGGGTTTTCTGGCAGGAAACGGGCTCGATCTTCTTCTCGTGAATACAGATCTCGGTCTCGTAGACGGGCGGGGTCGTTACCGTCTGCGTTGTGCAGGCGCTATAGCCTGAGGTGAACGAACCGGCGACCGCCTCGGGATTGTTGGCAATCGACCGGCCCGTCGCGATGGTCGGGTCGGTCGGTGCAATAGGCGTGATCGGCCGGGCCGAGCGGTCGCCTGCAATCTGGTTGATGGCAGTGCATTCCGCCTGCTGTTCGGGCTGGGTATAGACTGTCGAGGCGCAGTCCAGCACCCGGGCCGAACCGAAGGTTCTGGGGTTGCCGTTGCCCCCTGCAAAATACCCGCTGTTGACGTTTGTCGTGGTGTAGCCCGGGACGTTCGCCGTAGCGTTCGCGCCGGTGATCTGGCCGGCCACGTCCGTCCCGCCGGCGGCACCGTCCGATTTGCCCAGGGCGAATGCGTCGGCAGGGGTCATCGGCTGAGCCGCCCACGCGCTCGCCTGCATGCTCAACGCGAACGCTATCAGGGCGGCTCTCACGATCTTCCTCCCAGCCGCTTGAGGTAGGATTCTGCACGCGGGGCGAGCAGATGGCGGCTCGCCGACATTTTTTCCAGCGCATACTCCAAGCTGACATCGCCGCCCAGACTCAAGGCCTGTGTTTTGCATCCCGAATCGTCTGAGTGACAGCCTCCGCCCACTGGGTCAGCGACCAGAACATATCGCGGCACGGTCCTGATCCCGTATCGACGGAAAGCTGTGGGATCGATCTGGGCGCGCGCGCCGAGTTTGGAGTAGGGCAGGAATGCGGCCGACGTCTCCTTGAGTGAATTGTCCTTGAGGCCCCGGAAGACGAGCACCGCACCCGTGAGCGCAGCTTCCCGAGCCAGTCGCTGAAGGCTCTCGGCCGGCATCGAGAAAGAGACGAAGGCCAGCAGGTCGGACTGGTCGCGCGAAGCGCGCGCGGCTTCATCTTGCAGGCGATATCGGTGTGCGACCGCGAGCGGATCCTGTCCGACAGGTGCCGCTTTGACGCGCAGGGGCGGCGGCGCGGCCTGGTATGCCCGCATGCGGGCCTCGACCTGCCCCATCGCCTCGGCTGATCGCGCGCGCTGCTCGGCCATGGCCTTCTCGATCGCCGCATCGGACGGGACGGCCGGGCCGGGGCCGGTAGCGTGCGCACCGCGCCACCAGGCGACCGCCGTGAAGCACAGAAAAACCACGAACAGAAAGATCGCGAACTGGCGATAGGCCCAGCACACACCGCGCCATATGCGACGCAAATCAGGGGCCGAGAGATGCCGGGGCAAAAACCGTCGCACAGCAGTTCCTTTTGCGAAAGACCATGTAGGCGAAATCCTCGCCACGGTAGGGAAATTCCTTGCCCGCACCCCAGACCGCCGTCGTCCGCCCGAAGGGCTGGCAGCAGCGACCGTCGATTTTTTTGGTGTTGGGTACCGGGTAGACCATCTGCATCTTGTAGTTGGTCTTGTCCATCAAGGGCTGGGGGTAGTAGCCGCATTGCCCGGAACTCCCGGATGCTGCCCAGATCAGCAGCTCGCGGTGCATCTTCGCCGCCATGCGCTGCACGATCAGGGTCGAGGCCTGGACGCCGCCGATGTGCGACGCCACCCAGCCGTCGAGGGGGTAGAGCGAACCCTGGCAACCTGCGCACCAGTACAGCCCGTTCTGGGGGAAGCCTGCCGTCGCCGCCACGCAATCGGCCGCGCACACGGCCTGCGCGGCCGGGTTGGAGAACAGCGCCACATCCGGATTGATGATGAAGGTCAGCTCGGAATCGTTCCACAGGGGATCGAGTTCGGTCATGTAGGCCAGATCGAACTGCCCCTGCTCCAGGCAGGCATCCTCCAGCAACACTTGAAGCCAATATAGGATTGGATTGGTATACCAGTGCGCCTGATAGAACGAGCCGCCTTTACCATCGTAGTGATCCCCGCCGTGGCGCGGCGCATCCACACCGGGATCCAGACTCAGGCCCCCCAGGCTCGGGAAGCACCAGGGATGGCGTACCGCCTCCACCTGCCGGACCGGCTCCCAGAATCCGATCGATACGCCGATGCGGGGCGGGTTCGAGCACCCGCATACCGGATTGCCCGGATTCGAGGTGTCTTCCTGGTTATCCGACCAGATACGCGCGCCGCCCAGGGTCAGCGGGAAGGCGCACGACCAGCAAATATCGGTGATCGGGTTGGTGAACTTGCCCTCGCAGGTCGCGCTTGCCCGTACGTCCCCGACAGGCGCGGCGAGCGCCAGTCCGAGCGCCAGCGCCGCTGCGAACGGTTGCAGGAAACGCGAAATCAGCGCAGCCATCGCAGCAGCCCCCCGGCCGGACGCCCCAGGCGGGCAAGCTGGACTCGCGCGGCATCCGCATCGAGGAGGGTTTCGGTTCCGTCGCCGGAAACCAGCCTGATTTTAGGGTCGTACCGGTCAACCTTCCAACCGGGGCCGTCGTCCCGGCCAATGTGGTACCGATAGCCCTCGACCGTAGCGGGCGAGCGCGCGGCGCGCAACGCCTCCTTCAGCTTGAGATAGGCGTCATGCAGCCGCCAGTCCACGCGATAGTCGTCGATGGTGACGCCATGGATCATCGTCTGGGTAGCCAACCCCAGCGCACTGAGCCGCGCGAAGTGGAATTTCGCCAGACACGTCCGGTGGTTTCCGTCCCCGTTGACGTACCAGTGCTTGCCGTTGAGGGACACGAAGAGCATGGTCGGGAGCTTGACCCCGGTATCGAAGTAATACTCCGGATTCGATTCCAGCAGGGCCTTGTTTGCGCGCATGCGCTTGCCAGCCGCCAGGAATTGCTCCCAGCTCATGCCACAGTAGTCCGGGTGCGCCGTCCCCACCACCGCGAAGACATTGACGGAGTGCCTGTCGCTCCAGTAATGGCTGCGAACGAAGGGCATCAGGGACTGCAGCCGGTTCTCGTCCCATCGATCGATGGCCGCTCTCGACCAATGCGGACGATTCTGGGAAACCCAAGCATCGATGGGTGCGCCGGCCTGGATGATGTTCGATCCGGTGTCCATCATTTCGCGACAATCTCCTCGATGCGCAGCACCTTACCGTGCTGCGCCACGCGCGCCGGAACCTGCCGGATACCCAGACGGGCAACCAGCGTCCCGCCCTGGTCGAAGAAGGTCCGAACGCGATACTTGCGCATGAATTCGAGTGGTTGTCCTGCCGTCATCACCAGCTTCACGCCTCCCGGAATGGCCTTGTTCGCGGCAAGCGCCATCCGCATCTGGCGGTCGTCCCGTCCGTCGAAAAAGTACAGCGGGCGCGAGAGTCCGACGTATTCGAGTGGGTTGACCCGCGTCCCGGCGGCAACCAGCACTTCGCCCTCCGGGCCCCGCACGGTCGTAGGCGCGGTATAGGCGGGATCGAAGTCGTAAATGCGGGCTTTCCGCGTCGTCCTGACTTTTTTCACGGGCGGAGGCGACTCGGCGAGCGCCCGTGCCCGATCGGCCGCTTCGCGCTGCAGGCGCTGAAGTTCACCCGAGCTCTGTTTTTGCTTGAGCCTGGTCTCGATCGTTTCGAGCAGATCCGGCTCCTTCACCGGATAGGACGGTCCCTGCGTGCCCAGATCATGGGCGTGCCCACCCGCCACCGTGATCATCATGGCAATCACGGCGAGGCGCGGTAATGACTCAGAAAACGACATGTGCCCTGCCGACCAGATAGGCATGCGGAACATAACCGGTCATCGCATAGCGGGAATCGAGCGAATCGCGGTGTGGCGCGAACAGGTAGTAATGTGCCGGCGGAACGACCATCGCCCGGTTCGCTTCCAGCGTGTCGCCGAAACGGCTCTTCGTCTTGGCGGTGCCGACGTATTCCCCGTTGACGTAAAAATCGCGCCCCGTCGGGCCGCGACGTTCGACTGTATCGCCCGGCAGTCCCTTCACGAACTTGACGAACAGCGCGCCCCTGCCGTAGTGCAAGCCGCCCTGCCAGCGCCAGGCCACCAGATCGTTGTGCCTGAGCGTGCCCGGCGCAGGCAGTTTCTTTTCGACCAGTAGCACAGAGTAGGGGACGCTCGGCGTCAGGTTGAACGCAATCCGGTAGAACTGCCCGAATATCGCGCCGGTCAACGCGACCAGGGCGACGAGCGACCAGACGACGGGGCGTTTGCGTACCGCCCCCCAGACCATGACTGCATAGTCGCGCGGACCGATCTTGGGACGGACCCATTCATACCAGCTGCGCAGCAAGGTTTGACTCATTTCGCTTGTCCTTCGGTTGTAGTGGGATTGCCGCCCGGAGCGTTCAGGATCTGTTGCAGACGCGGCGTGAGATCGGTCAGGCCGTCTCCGGCGACCGCACTGCTGACCAGGAGCACACATTTGCATTCGCGGCCGAGCTCCCCCATGGCCCGGGCCAGACTCGGCCCCATGCGGGAGGCAAGGTCGTATGCGGCCTCGCCCTTGCCCTTGGCAATGAGGTCTGCAAAATCCTTCTGCCTCGACTTCAGGACGGCTTCCATGTCGACCTGCGCGAAGTGCTGGGGCCGGGGGGCGAGCCAGAACGCGTAGGCCGCGACGATCGCCGCCGATATCACGAAGCTCGCCGCGAGTATGACCGCCCAGCGCAAGGGTTCGGACGAGCCCACGTCCCGCCCGCCGTCACCCTGCGCGTTGCCGGAAGACCCGGGCGGCGCATCAGGCTCATGCGGCAATTCGCACATATCACGCATAACCCTTCACCCCGCGATCCTTCAGCACTGCGCGTACCGCCGCATCGGTATCCATGCCCATCGCCTTCTTCTGGTGCAGTGCGACGTAGTCCTCCGCACGGGTGGACGACAGCAGCAGACTGTAGGGATCCAGCACGAGCCGGCCGATACCATGCCCCACTGAAGTGTGGACAAATACCTCGGAATACGCCCCAGCCTCGGTGTGTAGACTGGACACCATGGTGCGCATCCCTTCCGTGAGCACCAGACGCTTGTTGTGCTCCAGCGCCGCAAGCGACTCGGGCTTCTGCCTCAGCATGAAAATCCAGTCGGCATTGTTCAGCGCCGCCTTGGAGGCCTCGTTTCGGTAGTAATCGTCGATGCCCTGGGTGCCGGTGATGAACGCGCCGCCGTATTTGCGTGCCCGGCGGTAGCCGGCCTCGATGAAGTCCCCGGTCGCGCCGCTCATGAGATCCCAGGCTTCGTCGATGATGACGATCTTGCGCTGCCCGTTTTCCCGGTTGAGGTAGATCTCGTTGGTGATGAGATACATCAGCAGCATCAGCACCACGCCCTGCAGATCCTTCTTCGCCTTCAGCTGCTCCAGTTCGAGCACGACGAGATCCGAATCGAAGCGGATATTCGCCTCGCCGTTGAACCAGCGGCCGTAGGCGCCTTCGACCGTGTACGGGAAGAGCTGCACGCCCAGGTTGCGCACGCGCGGATCGCACTTATCCTCCTCGTCCTTGCAGCCAAACTTGAGCCAGTCGGCCAGATCGGTCAGATTCGGGCGGCGGCCTTCCGAGAGCGCTTCGTACCAGACCTGGCGGATGCCGATGTCGAGCTGGGCCAGCTCGTACGCCGGCAGGGGTTCGCTCGGCGAGACCATCTGAGCGATCAGGGGCTTCAACATCTCCATGTCCTGGTCCAAGTCGGTGACCATCGAGAAAGGATTGATGCAAAGCCCCGAGTCTTCGTCGAATTCGAGATACTGCCCGCCGGCCTTCTCGGCCATGTTCTTGTAAGAGCCGCCGACGTCCGCCACCCAGACCCGTCCGCCAATTCCCAGGTAGGACATGGCGAGTTCTTCCATCAGGACCGACTTGCCGGAACCCGACACACCCACCACCGCCGCGTTGAAGTTTCCCGACGGGTTGGCGAAGAGATCGATGCCCATGATCTGCCCGCGCCGCCCGAACAGCGTCAGCACCGGATCGCCCAGCCCCGTCCATTCGGCGATCAGGGGGGCCATGTGAATGGCGTTGATCGTCGTCTTGGAAGTATCGCGCTTGCCGGCGACAACATCCTGCTGCATCGATGGCGTGAACGTACACGGCAGGGACAGCATCAGGGACTGGGCCTGGACGTAGGCGTCTTCCTGCAGATCGAAACCTCGCGCTCGCCACACGGCACGCGCCGCCAGTTCGGTCTTCTCGGTGTCTTCCGGGCGACTGAACAGTGCCAGCGTATGCTGAAGATGAACGATCGCCGACGAGTTGTCGTAAGCGCGCATCGCGATATCCCAGTCAGCCTTGTGGTCCTGCCAGTCCGGCATCATGCCCGCCATCTTCGAGTTCGCACGTTGAGTCGCACGCGCTGCCTTGAACGTGACCAGGTTACGTGTCGTCTCGTAGTCCGGAATTCGGATGGTGAGCGTAAGCAGAAAAGGGCAGGGGTAAGCCAGCGCGCCCTGCACGAAGTCCCCAGTCAGCGCCCCCATCTCCGGCAGGCTGTAGGCCTTGGGATAACTCCTCACCGAAAAGAACCGGGTAACGCTCTGTAGGGGGTCGCGCGGCCCGCCGTAGGTTAGACCGCGCGGCTCCACCCGGAACAGGGTATCGCGGGCTATCATCTGGTCCCGCAGGTACCTGCCATCGTCGTAGGCCTGGGGGGCGAGCGTGCCGTTAAGCATGCGATGCGGATTGAGCAAGGCGTTGTTCCAGTTGATCAGGCGATCCGCGTCCCATTCGCCGAGATAGAGATAGACGCTTTTTAGCGTCGTCACCAGCGAGTCCCGATACGCACTGGCAGCTTCCATTCCCGCGATGTGACTCAGACCATCGACCGGAACAGTGATGGACAAACAGGCCCTGAAGTCGCGGGCGATCCAGGGCAGGCCGGGGAAGGGTGGATTGTGGGCTGCAGCCGTCAGAAATTCCGAGCGCCGGCGGGCGATTTCCCGGAACACGCCGCCTCGTGATCTCAGAGCTTCGTAGCGACTCAAAACAGGTGACAGATCAGGCGAGGCGAACAGCTGGATCTGGATACCGACGCCGGCCGGCGCATTGTTGAAGATCGAGCGCAGGACGTTGACCATATCTGGGGTCGCGCCGGTCTGCGGCTGGAGTCCGAGGACGAATCCGACCGCCTGCACGCCGTCCTGGCCGCCGCGCTTGTCGGGCGGCGCATCCAGCAGGAACAGCCGCCGCGCCGAATCCCATCCGGAATACGGCAGCCAGTCAGCAAACCGGTCGGAGGCGGACCCGCCGGCATCGACGTAGACATCGGGCTCGCCGGCATCCTCAAAGCGCGGCCTGCCGGGATTGAACACGCCGGCAATGGCCCTGAACACGCCGCCCAGCCCGAGAACGCCTTCACTCGACATGCTCGACCTCCGGCCCGGCCGCCGGCGCACCCGCAGGGGCTTCCGGCTCCGACGGCCGAGGACCGGTCTGCGCCGCCGATGCCGCCGAAGGCGCGAGACGCACCGGCGCGTACTGGCTGCGGATCGAATCACGCGTATGCTGGATGTTCCATTCCCCCCGATCCCACATCACGTAGAGATACGACTGATCTCTCAGGTCGCCGTCCTGGTCCTTCCAGGGCGCGATCCAGATACGCAACACCCGTGGGGGCGAAAGCAGAGGCGTCCCTGACGACGGAATGGCATGGAAAAATTTTGCAGCAGGGTAGGCCGGCAAGCTAGATTCAGGCTTGTCGGAACCACTGTGTTTCCCGGCAGCCGGTCCGGGCCCGCCTCCCCTCATGGCTTCCTCGGCCACGGGCGGATTGGCGTACACACCGGACACGGACTCGCAGGCCACGCCTTCAGGTGCCTTGCAGGCGAACTTGCTCTCCCCATCGAGGCCCGACAAGGACATGCATCCGGAGGAAGCGGCCGCGAAGAGGGCGACGAGGATCATTGATCTCATGGCTGGGCCTCGGTAAGTGAGGTCTTCACTGTCGGTTCCAGGAAGCGTTCCAGTTGTACCGTGCTGGCCGCGCCGGCCAGTCTTCGTCCGTCCTCCGAGAACAGAGCGGGGGTTCCCGTCACCCCCAGCCTGGACGCCAGCGCGAGATTTCTGTCCATCGGTGTGTCGCAGGATTCATTTGCCTTGACATCCTTGGGGGCAACCCCCCGCTCGATCAGGTCGAGCCAGGCTTTAGACCGATCTTTCGCACACCACACCGCCGCCGATCGCTTGCGTGCCTCCGGATGGAGTTCGTCCAGAGGCATCAGGAAGGTGTAGATCGTGACGTCCTTCACCTTCGAGAGTGCCTGTGCCAGGCGTTGGCAATAGGGACAGTCCGGGTCAGAGAACACCGCGAGCTTCCGCTTGCCGCTGCCCTGCACCGAGACGATGGCATCGGCTAGCGGAAGCGACGCAAAATCGATGCGCTTCGAGGCGGGGGCGGGCTGCGTCCGCGCCGTCAGGTCCACCCCTTCCTGCATGTCGTAGACGTGCCCGAACAGGAAATAGCGGCCGCTGGCATCGACGTAGGCGACGTTCTCGCCCATGACGACCTCGGACAGTCCGGGGATGGGCGCGGGCTTGATCGAATTGAACGTTGTTTTGGGGTAAAGCGCTTTGAGACGCGCCGCAACCTCGGGGGATGCGGCGTGAGGGGTGTCCGCAGCCGCAATACCGGCAAACATCAGGGGCAGGCCCGCCACCAGCGGCAGGATCGACAGTCTGATCATCATCTCACTCCGTAACGCGATTCCAGCGGCGCGTCGTCCGCTTCGCCCATGGGCAATTCGGTACCCTTAGTCAGCACGACATCGACCACCCTGCCTGCGCCCACCTCGATGACCGGAAAGAGTTTCTCGGCCAGCGTGATGTAATACTGGGCCAGCCGGTCGAAGGCCTTGCCGACGCCCGAAACCACCCCGGCCTGAAACTGCTTGCCCGGCTCGATCGAGGTCGTGGTGCCGAGAGCCGAGGTCGAGGTGATGGTTGAGTTCTGTTGGAAAGCCTGCCCCAAGCCGGAACCGATACCCGCGATCAGCGCATTCGCGAGCAACTGCCCCTGCTTGGTCACCAGCCGGCCGCGTATGCCGGCCTTGCCGTCCTCGCCCGCGACGAAGCCCTTGATCGGCTGGTCCAGCGCCTCGCCGCCGTGGGTGACGCAGGCGAGCGATTCCGTGCGCACGATCGCGCGTTCGGACGACAAGTCGCCGTAGCCGGTCCCCACGATCAGGCATTCCTTCATCCTCGCCCGGAACCGGTTCGGCAGCCGCCCGTCGTCGATCAATCGCATCAAAACTGGCTGGGGATTCGACTGGGCCTGCCCGCCGGTGGGCGCATCCAGTCCGGAGAGCAACTGCGCGCGGACGAAGGTTCCGGATGTCAGATAATTTGCGCTGGTGTGCTTCACGCCGGATTTTTTTGTGGCATCAACTGGCCCGCCCGACCCGGTAACAGGTACTGCGTCGTCCATCGTGCCGGTCTCGATCCCGTCGTCCTGGTAGGCTTCCACGGGCCCCATTGCTGCCTGAGTTTGTGCGCCTTGAGGCGGCGCGGGCGGCATGACCGGCGGACGCGGAGGCTGTACCGGCATCGGCGGGGGCGGGGGCGGAACTGGCGGCAGCGGGAATTGCTGTGCCGGTATCCCCGGCGGCAGGCGGCCCGGCATGCTGCCGACCTGTGCGGCGTCTGCCGCGGCAGATCGCTCCTGCAGTTCCTGGAGTTTCTTCTCCAGCAGGGCAATCTTCGCCGCTTCCTGCCCCTTCCAGGCATCCTTCTCGCTCACGGCGGCACCCGGGACGCTTATCGCCGTCATCGATACCGGGTTCTCCATCTTGACCGGCGCGGCAGGCGGTTTACGAGAATTCAACAGCACGATGGATGCGATGATCGCGCCACCGGCGAGGAGCAGTATCGCCGCAAGCGTTGCCATTTGCCGACGCTTGATGTCGCGCGCATTTGCCGATCCGTGTGCCGGCGCACCCTCATTACCGCGACCAGGAAATTTCACGACTCGCCTCCCTTCAGACGGAGTACGAACACCCGCGTGGTGTCGCCCGGAGCGAGCTCGTGTTTCTCGATCGCGATCGCCAGTACGTCGTCCCTGAACAGTTCCGCTTCCGCCACACGGAGCGGCGACTTGCCGGTATTCGTCAGATCGAAGCGCTCCCCGACCCAGCGCGCGCCTATCCAGGATCGAACCAGCGTCAAGCGGCTGTCCTCCCAGAGAGTCAGGGTCTGCCCGGATTCCCGCACATCCATGTCGGCAGGCAGTCGGTCGGCTGCCATCGCCAGCATGAAGGCCTTGATCCCCTCGCTCCGCGAGCCGGACTTCTCGGCCTCAGGGGCGGCCGCAACCGGGGACTCCCGGAGGACGATGGTCTCCGAAGGCATGGACACCGGCTGAAGCGTGATTGCATAGGTCGCGCCGGATTCGCTCGTCACGAATAGGCTGGTCGGCTCCTCCCGGTTCAGCGGCCTGACGTAAAGCTCGCCCGTCTTGGCATTTTTCTGGATCACCAGACGACCCTTCGGTACCTGCCAGGATGCGATGCGCCCGTTGTTGATGGTCAGACGGGTAATCTCGCCCGATGACATCTTGGCGTATGCCGTCGCGCCGTCCGCCACGTCAAGTATCTGCATGGCATGCGCCTGAGCAGACGCGAGCAGCAGCAGACTACCGAGCGCCGACCGCAGGTTTGGTCTCGAATGGATCATCCTGTTTCGCCTCTTTCATTTCATCTACGTAAAGCCGCCCGTTCCGGTACTTGAAGCGGACGACGATTGCCACGCCACGCGTGGCCACCAGATTGTTCGTGACATACGTCTGCAGATCGCCGATGAAGGCCACGGCCTTCGCGCCGGGCGTCTTGTCCTGCAGGTAGGCGCGCGGCAGGAACACGGTGGACGAACTGTCGGCCTTCATGCGCGCGGCCGTTACGGATGCGGCATTGGAAAGCGCGCCGTAGGCTTCGGGACTTGCATAGCGCAATAAGGCTTTCGACTGATAATCAACCGAGGACGGCGAGACGTTGTAGGCGAGCTGGACCAGGAACAGGCCCATTTCCTGCAGCAGTTCGGGCGCAACGTCGTCCCGGTCTACCCAGAAGGACTTGTCGATCTGCGGCGGCAGCATGACCACACGCTCCTCGTCTCGATGCAGCAGCAGAGCCAGAGAGAGCAGCACGGTCGAAAGCATGAACGTAACGAGCACGGCTTGCATCGCACGGGAGACCCCGAGACGCGCATCCAGATCGTTTGAGAGTTTTTTGGGATTCATCCGATGAATTCCCTTTGCGAAGACGGTGGCATCGACGAGAAGCCGATCCTGACGGGCAGGTACCAGTAGGCCCAGCGTGCCATATATCCGGGCGGTTTCGACCCGAACAACTGACCGTAGACGAAATTCACGGCCAAGCCGATAACGATCCACAGGATGGGATTGCGCAAGGCAATCCCGAGAAAGACGAACGTCACCAGGAGAACCACCTGATTCGGATCCCACACCAGTATCCTCGCCGGCGTATCAAGCCGGCGGGGAATCAGCGTGCCTTCGTCGCGCATGACGTTCGTCCTTGCCAGCGGATTAGATGACCGCGCCGATGATGCCGGTGGTCACACCGACGATCAGCGAGAACACGATCGCGATCACGACCGAGGTCAGCATCGGCAGGGCGGTAATGCGCGCCATGCCCACAACGGCGCCGATCAATGCGAAGGCCAGCGTGATGGAGATCGCGAGGTTACCGGTCAGCCAGTTGGTCATACGGCTTGCGAGACCGGCGAACTCGGGGTCGGCCGGGGTACCGGCGAAGGCCGCGCCCACAACCATGAAGGGTGCGGCGAGGACCGCGGCGAGACGAAGTGCGTTTTTGCGATGGAACATTTGAGACTCCTGTAATGAATGAGTGAAGAAAAAATCGTCTTGTCAGGTCTGAAATTCGTCGGGTGCCGCTACGGGGTTGCGCTCATCTTCCGCACCACTTTCGCGGCAACTTCCCTGATGCTTTCTTTCACCAGCCTGGCCTCCCCTTGCAGGGCGCGCTCCAGTTCCATGGCTTTTTCTGCGATACAGTCCCGTGCCGTGATTGCGCCTGCCTGGCGGTCCGCACGCGCGTCGATTGCATCCATGAACGCTTCCTCCCGCTCGCGCATGGCATAGACGGCATCGATCCACGCTTCGTGGAGTTCGGGTCGCGCCAACACCAATTCCGCAGCCGCCGTAATGAGCCAGCGCTCTTCACAGAAACGCTCCGCGCCGATGCGATGCCGAATCTCTTGGAGGGCGATCTTGGTGTGGCCCCAGACAAGCATCGGCCGATAGCCCGGTTCGTGGTTTGCCATCAATGGCCCTCCTGATCGAGATAAACGATGACCGCCGCCTTCCTGGCTAGCGGATTGGCAACCGGAGGGTTGTCGATGCAGCAGAACGATTTGAAGCGGATGCGGCTCGGAACGACGCCTTCGCTCCGCAGGGCCTGCACCACGTTCCGCGCCCGGCGGTCCGCGAGCTTGCGGTTGAATGCGACGCTGCCCAAGGCATCGGTATGACCGCTCACGTACACCGATGCATGGGGATTCGCGGAGAGCGCCGTGGCGACCTCCCGAACGGATCGCAGGTCATGCACCACGGCCTTGCCGAGATCAAACTGGATCGACCATTTCCTGACTCGCGGTTCCTGTGTCGGAGGCGGTGCGATCCGTGCAGGCGGCACAACCCGCGCGACGACCGGGCCAGGAAGAAGCTTCGCGCTGGGAGACGGGCAAGCATCGCAGTACCGGTAATCCGTGGCCTGCTGCATCTGATCGATGCCCAGAATCAGGAACTCGTGCCGCTGAAGTCTCACCGGATCCGGAAAAACCGGAGCCTGCGAAGCACAGCCCGCCAGCATTCCGGATATCAGAATCAGCCCACGCATGTCAGGACGCCTTCCTTTCCGCGAGCCCCAGCATCGCCCGGTAGACCTTCCATGCGTAGCGGCTACGCGCAGCCTGACAGTCCCGGCCCTTGAGTTGGCTACAACTGGCGTTGTATGCGCCTACGGCCTGCCACATGTCGCCGGGATAGCGGTTCATGGCTTGCCGCAAAATCCAGGCACCGACCATGATGCTGGTACAGGGCACATACAGATCGGCCTCTTTAATGCCGTGTTTGGCCAGAGCCTTGAGATTCCTGCTATTGATCTGCATCAACCCGATGTCGTAACTGCCAGTCTTGGCGAAATGCCGAGCATTGAGCGCAGCGGGATCGAGGGATGATTCGACCTGCGCTATCCCATACAGGTAAGCAGGGAGGATGTCGTAGCGCCGGCCCGCTTCTTCCCAGCAATTGCCGGAGGCCGACAATGGCATCGCCAGCGCCAACAGGACAGTCAGAACACGCATTACTGTTTGCCCGCTTCCTGTTTTTCCACGACGTAAGCCGTCCCCAGATGGGGCTTGAACACAGCGGTAACAACCCGCCAGCCCCGCTCGTAAAGCTGATTGATGCTGGTCACGTCCTTGATCGGTTCACGGCATATCAGCTCCGGGACCGTACTGTTCATGTCGGCCCAGCACGTCGTTCCCTGCAGCGGGGCGGACAGAGCGGATCCCGCCAGGACGAGGCCTAATGCGGCAAAGCCGGTTGTCGCAATCTTCATCGTTTATTCCTTGTGGACGAATGCCCCAGCCCGTGCCGGCGGCGTTGAAAAAAGGGCCGGCATGGCCGACCCAACCGGAGGTGCAGGAGGAGAACATGCAACCTGCCGACATGCTAGAAATCCGCACGTTTTGCTTCCAGCGGAAATCAAAATAAAGTTTTTTGAATTGTTTGCTGAATTCTTCGGCGGCCTTTGGTATAGTGTTTGGTTGCCCGCGAAACGGCAAAGGGTAAATGGCCGCATAGGGCAGGAAGGGAGAAGGGGCTTACCCAAAGGGCGTGTTCGCTCGAAGAGCCGCGAACACAAAGGCTTAAGGGGGGCTTAATGGCAAGGCCGTTTAAGGGGCAAGGGCAAAAGGAACCCCGAAATGGCCGGACGGTGCCGTGCCGGCACAAAGGCCCTACCACAAATCCGGAAAAATTTCAGCAAACAATTCAAACAATTTGAAATCGATTAAAACTTGAACGTGTTTTCGGTCGGGAAATAGCATCGGCGCATTTTCCTTGTAAAGAGGTGCGCCGGTACCGTGACCCATGCAGAAGAACAATTTCACGCCGAACACCCAGTAACGCTATTCGCGCTCATTGCCGAACGGTTCGAGCAGCTCGACCTTCAGCACTGGACAGCCGTCGTGTTCGGCTGGTTGGCCCGCTACGATGGCCTGTCCCACTGCTACTTCGAGGACGAGGACGCTTCCCCGACGCTCGAAGTCCTTCGAACGATCAGTGACCTGGAGCAGGGCGTAACAGACCAGGAGGTAGCCACAGCACTCGCTTCCCAGGAATTCCTGACCTGGCGCATCAAACATCCAGATACCGGTGACCGCTGGGATCCCCTTGCGTGCTCGCTCTATGAATTCATCGGGATAGACCGCCACCCCATCTGCTGGAAATGGGAAGGCGCGTATCCCTCATCGGCTGCTATCGAGACATGGTTGCTGGAGCAGCTGCACACAAAGTGACGCCTGACGCATCGTGGCTTCCGTACGCCGCCGGCGGTCTTTTTGTCGCCGGCGGGATCGTGCTGTGGCTGGCGCGTCGTCCGGCCTCGCCGCCCGTCGCGATTCCAGGCAAGGAAGGCGTCGAAGCTGGACGCCTTCCCGTTCATGAAGGGCAAGCGCTTATCGCGGCATTGCAACTATCGCCTTGGCTTAGCGGTATCCGGGACCGAATGGGTTATCACCAGGGCATGTTCGACAAAGACTGCATGCCGGTCATCGTGCGTGCCGCCGAGTGGGCGCAAATGCTGCCGGCCTCGGAATCGCACCATCACGCCCAACCCGGCGGGCTGCTGACCCACATGATCGAGTCGGCGGCGCACGCCCTGCGTTTCAGGCAGGGTTACTTGCTGCCGGTCGGTGCCGCGCCAGAGGAAATCCCGGAGCGCAAGCACCGGTGGACCTACGCTGTGTTTCTCGGTGCTTTGCTGCACGACATTGGCCGGCCCATGGCCGACATCAATGTTCGGACTTTCCGCTCGAACAAGGCCTGCGGAAAGTGGCAACCCCTTGCGGGTTCGATGCTGGATCAGGGTTTGACCCACTACACGCTGGATTTTGAAATCAGCAGGGATTACGACCTGCACAAGAAACTACCCGTCATCCTGTTCCAACGGCTGGTACCCCAGCACGTCCTCGCCTGGTTAGCCGAGGACGTGCAGCTCATGGGAGAACTGAGCAGCTACCTGTCCGGCGACGAAGAGTACACAGGCGCACTGAGGGAGATCGTCACCCGGGCCGACTCCGAGTCTGTGAAGAACAACCTGATGCACGGCCCCCGGACGAGGTTTGCTGCCGCAAAAACCGTCCCCCTGATCGAGAGACTGATGCAGGCCTTGAGACTGATGCTGGAAGAAGGGCATTTGAGCCTCAACCGGGCTGGCTCCCATGGCTGGGTTCATGACGGAAAAATCTGGTTTGTCTCGAAACGACTGGCGGACGAAGTCCGTCAATTCCTGGTCGCCCGGGAAAGCGGGGAGGGGGTACCCGGCAAGGACAAGAACGACAGGCTTTTCGACACCTGGCAGGAATATGGGGCACTCGTTCCCACTGAGGATAACCGGGCTGTCTGGAACGTCACGGTGAGCCTGGATGACGGCTGGACGCAATCGCTGACTGTCCTGTGTTTCCCGCTGGACAAGCTGTTTCAGCACCCCGGCCAGTATCCAGAATCAGTTCGTGGCACGGTCACTCCCCTGCAACCTGGTGCCGCAGCGGCTCCTGAGCAGGCCGATACGCCTTCTGGAACAGGATTCGACGATTCCCTTACCGTTGATGGGCCTGTCTCTGGTCAGACCGAAGAGAACCTCGATCTGAATCTGGAACCATCACAAGCCTCTCAACCTGCGGCAGACGTCCCCCAGAACACCGCCGATGACCGGCGCGAGACTAGCTTTGCCTTGCCTGCACTGAACACGCGATCAGCCAGGCTCCTTCCCGAGCGCCAGGTCGCAGTTTCTCCAAGCAGGAGGGTCGAGGACGAATTTCTAAACGATGACGACACGGCAAGACCGAAGCAGAAAATCAAGGCCGCTGCCGTTCTCAAGCCGGTCTCGCCAGCTGGCCAGTCTCAGTTACTCATGCAAGCGCCCGCCAAGAAGCCGCCATCCAGCGCGGCCCTGCGCTTCATGCGCTGGATCCAGGAAGGGCTGGCAGAGGGGACCATGGCCTATAACCGCTCTGACGCCATGATTCATTTTGTCGAGGACGGGATGATGCTGGTATCTCCCCTGATTTTCAGGCGATTTGCCGAATTGTTCGGCGAGGACGGCGAAGGCACGCCTTCCGACAAGCCAGCCATGAAACTGGGCACAGGCATTCAACGGCAGGTCACGAATGCTGGATGGCACCTTGTCAGCGGCGACAAGAAAAGCAACATCCAGCGGTACACGGTCATTGGTGCAGATGGCCAGGGGAAAAAGCTGATATCAGGCGTCGTCATTGTCGACCCGGCCAGGTTCGTGAACCCGCTGCCGGCGAACAATCCCTGCATCGTCCGGTTTGAGCAAGCTCTGGAGCATGCCTGATGGGATACCCGATCGAGAATCTCTTCCGGCCAGCCGTCGAATACACCCCCGCTTTCGTGTCCCTGTCGGGGGCTATCCTCCTTGTGAGCGCACACGAGTGGTTCTTTCTCCCCAAGGAAGTCGTGGGCATCGCGGCGCTCGGCCTTGTCGGGCACGCCGCATGGCGTGCCCGACAAGGTTTCAGGGTTTCCAGGTTCCAGCGGAATTTGATCCGCTTGCCCAAGTACGTCATCCAGACAGCCGACATTCCGGTCTCGAAGAGCCGTCTTTTCCTTGGCATGGGTTTCAAATGGGACCAGCGCCACACCCAACGTCTGGCACTCGCCCGGGATCCCAAAAATCGGGAGTACATCACCCAATCCCCTGCCTACGCTTGGGCAAGGCAATTCGAGTTCAGAAACGAGGGGAGGGGAGGACTACACGGATGGGTAGCCCGACAAACCCGGCGGGACGCATGGTGGAACCCTGTCGCCCCTCTTCCACCAGTCGGCGGCGATCCAGTGATTCACGGCCTGGAGCCGGAGGAATCCGAAGTCAGCATGGATCTGGTCGAGCGACCGGGCCACATGCTCGTGCTCGGGACAACCCGCGTCGGCAAATCCCGGCTCGCTGAAGTGCTCATTACCCAGGACATCCGGCGCGGCGATGTGGTCATCGTCTTCGATCCCAAGGGAGATGCAGGCCTGATGACTCGGTGTTACATCGAAGCGGCCATGGCCGGCAGGGAGTTCTTCATGTTTCACCTGGGGTATCCCGACCAGTCGGCCCGGTACAACCCAATCGGCAACTTCGCCCGAACGACCGAGGTCAGCACGCGGATTGCCGGGCAGCTGCCCGGTGAGGGGCAATCTGCCGCGTTCAAGGAATTCGTGTGGCGCTTCGTCAACGTGATTGCAAGAGCACGAACCACGCTGGGCTACCGCCCGGACTACCGGATGATTTATGAGGATGCGGTCAATATCGACGCCCTTGCGCTCGAATACTTCAAATTCTGGCTTGACCGGGAGCGGCCGGGCTGGGACCGGGAGGTCGAAGCGATCGAGCTCGACAAGGCCCAGATCCAGCAAGTCATGAAGTCCGGCCGCACGATGGATGCGATGAAAACCATGCTGTTTGTCCGGGAGAACAACCTGCATGACCCGATAGCGGATGGTCTGGCCTCGATCCTCTCAAACGATCGAAGCTACTTCGAAAAGCTCGTTTCGAGCCTTTACCCACTGTTGGAGAAGCTCACCACCGGTAAAACAGCCGGCATTCTCTCGCCCCAGTACGACGATCCTGACGATCCCAGGCCGATTTTTGACTGGATGAGCGCGATCGAGCGCGGGGCAGTTGTGTATGTCGGACTGGACTCCCTGTCGGACTACGAGGTGGCCGGCACAGTCGGGAACGCCATGTTTGCGGACCTGACCTCGATTGCCGGCCAGATATACAAGTTCGATCAGGGATTCGGGCTTTCTTCGGCACCGCCCAAGCGGAAGCTCTCGATCCATGCCGATGAGTTCAACGAACTGATCGGGGACGAATTCATCCCGCTGCTGAACAAGGCTGGCGGCGCGGGGTTTCAGGTGACGGTCTACACCCAGACCTGGGCCGACGTCGAGGCCCGCATTGGGGACAAGGCTAAGGCATCCCAGATTGGCGGCAACCTGAACACCCTGGTCATGCTTCGCGTGAAAAACAAGGAGACGGCAGAAATCCTGACCAACCAGCTGCCCGAAGTGCAGCTGGTGACTTCGATCCAGGCCAGCGCTGTCACGGATAGCTCCGATGATCGCGAGGTTCTGTCCTTTACGACCCGCAACGAGGACAGGATCAGTACCCAGGAGGCTCCGATGCTGGCCCCAGCGGATCTGGTACAACTTCCCAAGGGTCAAGCTTTCGCGCTCATCGAGGGCGGCCAGCTTTACAAGATCCGGCTGCCTCTATTCGACCCGGACGAGGCCTTGCCCATTCCGGCATCGCTGGAGGATATCGCGGCCAGCATGCGGCAGAAGTACGACGGCCAGACCGGACAGATCGATTCTATGGTTGTGGAGGGCAAAGGCAGTGGCTTCTAGGCGCGTCGGCCTCTACGACAACAACGTCGCGGTTGCATTCCTGTGGCCTCTGAAGTGGCTGTTCGGGACGGTGTTGCTCTACGTGTTGCTGGCTCTGATCGCACTGACCGTTGCCTTTCTGTTCGCCAAATACCAGTGGACTGACCCTGTTGCCGCCAGCGATGCGCTTTTTCAGGCTGAATCTGCACGGGTTTCGACCCTGTTGGGCACCGGGTTGTATGCATCCAACTACGCCAGCTTGCCGGTTTACACCCAGCGCTGGACGTACCGGGTTTTCTTTCAGACGACCAGACTGGATGACATGGCGCGGCTTGCGCTTACCAAAGAGCCTGTGACAGAACCGTTCGACCGAACGCTATCCGGATTCGTGAGTAGAAATCTCAATGAGTTGTACGTAGCCATGAATATCATCCAGGTATATGGCTTCAGAATCGGCTTTCTTTTGGCTTCTATTCCGTTGTTTTTCATGATCTATTTTTTGGCACTTGCAGACGGCTTAACTGAGCGCTACATACGTCGCGCCTGCGCCGGGCGCGAATCAGCCGACCTGAATAAACTCGGCAGGCTCTTTAAGCTGATGTTTTTTGCCTCAGCCGTGACCGTTTACCTTTGCACGCCTGTCGCAATCAGTCCGTTCTGGGTGGTTGTGCCGCTGGCAGTAATATTCGCTATTGCAACAAGGCTGCAATGGCAGTTTTACAAGAAGTATTTTTAAGCGGATTATTCGATGCTGTTGACAAAGGAGAAGAATTTAGGTTTGATGCTGACCATGTTGGTCAGGGAAGTGGCCATGATTGGCAAACCTGTGCAGCCCTTCGGGGCTATGTTTTAAGCCGGGATACTTCGCGGAATGTATATTCCAAGATTCGCGCCGGCTACCCCCAGGGTAAATACCTCGGGGAATAGCGCTCGTTTGCCTTTGCCGCAGATGCCTCTGCGGCTGTTGATCATGTTTGCTTCCCATTTCAAACCTGGGGAGGAACATGATCAAGTTCACCGTACTGAGCACCAAGGGCGGAGTAGGTAAGACCACTCTAGCGGCCAATCTAGGCGCGCTAATGGCCGACATGGGCCTGCGCGTATTGCTGGTTGACGCAGATGTGCAGCCCGCGCTCTCCAAGTATTTCAGGATCCGGCGGGAGGCTCCATTCGGACTGACCAAGGTCATCACGACCGGTTACGTCACCGAAGACTGCATCTCGCAAACCGAGATCGACGGTCTTGATGTTATCCGATCGGACGATCCTGACGGCAGTCTTCAGACGTGGCTTCTGCACCGTATTGATCGAGGCGAGCGACTTGGAAATGCGCTCAACTCACCCGCTGTCTCGGATGATTTCTACGACTGCGTGCTGATCGACACGCAGGGTACGGTTGGCCCACTACAAGACACAGCAGCACTGGCTGCCACCCAGATTATCTCGCCTATCAAGCCAGAGATCTTGTCGGCGCGCGAGTTCAAGACAGGGACGATGGAGCTTCTGGCCCGACTGGAGCCCACCCCCAACTCGAAATACCGTGTCGGGCCTGTCAAGGCGGTCATCTCCATGCAGGATCGGACCGCAGACGCTCGCATCATCGCCGAGTCCATACGGCAGGACTTCCTGAAGCTGGGGGGTCGAGTCACGGTGCTCGACACTGTTGTTCCGGATGCCAAGTCCTACAAGGAATCCGCAACGATGTGCGCGCCTGCGCATCGGCACGAACCTTCCCGTAAGGGCACGATGCCTTCAGCCTACGAAACCATGCACGCCCTTCTGTGGGAGCTTGTTCCAAGCCTTGCGGGACATTACGCAGGGTCCGGGCATTCCTCGACCGGCTCATCGCCTATAGACAACGGCGGAGTGGACGAATGATGGCGAACCACAAAAAACCACCACTTCTTGGCATCCCGCCCTCCATCAAAATCACTGATCTGGCTGCTCGCCACGGTTTCAAGCCGAAGTCCGAGGAAGAGAAGCGCGCCACGCGAGACAAGCTCAAACTCGAACTGGCCACGGAAAGCCTCAACGTCACCGCACCGAACAGCCGATCCGGACTGCGGCACGACACGGAAGTCGATGATTCATGGGCATCCCTTCCTGTGATCAGTATCCACTTCTACGAGCGCAACCCGCGCAAGGCCAATAACGAGGCCTACGCCGAGCTCAAGGAGAGTATCCGGGTGAACGGCATCCTGCAGCCGCTATCCGTCACCAAGCGGCCCGGGGAGGGCCATTACATCCTCTTTGCCGGTGGCAACACACGTTTGCAGGCGATCCGGGAGCTCTGGGAAGAGACGGGCGAGGCGAAGTTCCGCGAAACGCGGGTCATCGTCAAGAAGTGGCGGGGCGAATCCGCCGTACTGCTTGCGCACATGGCCGAGAACACCCAGCGCAACGACATGACGTTCTGGGATCGGGCGAATGGAACGCTCGAACTCAAGAAACAACTGGAGGAAGAGAACGGCCATTCTCTTTCATATAGGGATTTCGAGGCCGCCCTCAAAAAATCCGGAGTCCAGGTAAATACCCAGTCCATCACCCTGTATCGGTTCGCCGTCGAACGCATTCCGGACATCGGCCAATGGCTGTCCGGACTGTCCGTCCGGAACATCCAGCCCCGCCTGAATCTGCTGCTCAAGCTGGCCAACCACCACGACCTGGAAGAAGGCACGTTTTACAGCCAGATCGTCACTCCGGCGGCTCAAGGCATTGCCCAGGATGTCCTGGCCGGTGCGGCGTTCAGCGCGGATCAATTCCTTGCCTCAGTAGAGCGCGCCTTTTGTTCCCGGCTCGACATCGAGGCGCGGGACATGTCGCGGATGCTGACCGCGATCGAGCGGTTCCCCAACATGACGCTGGAGGATCTTCGCAAGCTCTGCAAACCTGCGCCGCCGGTGTCGTCCGCACCCTCCGCGCAGGCCTCCAGCATCATCCAGAAGCCCGAAGTGGGAGAGACCGTGCCTGTAGGACCGGCACCCGCAAGAACCACCACCCAGCCGGACAGGTTCAATACCAGCACGCAAATCGCATCGGTCAAGGTTACTGGTAACGATTCAGCCGGAGTACAGCCCACAACTTCCCCGGCGGGTTCGCCGGAAGTGAAGGCGACTGAATCAGCATCACCGCTTCCTGCGCCAGAAAACCGAATTGCCGAACTGGTGCAGGAGATTGTCGTTCAGGCCGGTCTGGGCAGCTGTTACGAAGCTGCGCCAGCCATGCCGCTTGGCTACGTGATGGGTTTCCCGAAGGATGGGCCACTCGACCTCAAGGATCAGGCTCAAAGCCGGCAGGCTGCCTGGTGGGTGCTTGCCATGGCCAGTGGCCAATTCGACCCGGATGCCTGCCGGGCAGGACTGGATGAGGCGAGCGTCTGGCGCGGGTTGATCCTTGAAGAATCCGACTCGCAGACCCTGGGTGGGCTTGAACTGGAAATCCAGCACAACATCGGGGGGCAGGGTGAGTTTCTCCCCATTCCATGGCTCATGAATAGCGAAAACGCGATCGCCGGGGTCTGCCTCTCCTTGCTCTCGTTGATCCGGGAGGTGCGGCCATGATGGTTCGTGTAATCGACAACACGCTCAGGGCATCCCTGTTGATGCACCTGATCGAACAACTGGAACGCGGCGACCTGGCTGTGCTGCTTGAGAAGGGTGCCTGTCCGAAATCGATGGACCGTCTGCGGAACATGAACATCAGCGAACTACTGCAGCTCGCGTCCTCCGGCCATCCGGACATCCACTTCAGCATCGACGAGTCCGGTTTCGATCTGGGCGTGGCCACGATCGACCGCCGCAAGGAAGAAACCGAGCACCTGATCTATTTCATCCAGAACGGTGCCAGTCAGTCGATGGTTCATGAGTTCTTCCCCCAGATCGACCACAGGCTGATCCAGACCTATCGCAAGCTCATGAAAACCGATCGCAGGATCGGCCGGGTGTCGCTTCCGGACGAGAAGGTAAGGGATCTGGTCCACAAGTGCTGGCACGGCATGCCAGAGGAATACCCACGAGTTAACACTGATCGGGAGCGGCTGATCGTGCTTCACGGCTTCTTCCAGGATTACTCCCTGGATGTCCTCTACGCGACTGTCAACGAATTCAGGGCTGAAGAAAGGAAGTCCAATGGCAAAAATTAAACGAATCGTTCCCCGTGGCAATGAAGGCATGGCGGCCCGCGACGAAGCTGTAAACAGCACGATTACGCCGGCGCTGCTTCTGGATATCTTCGATGAGCCCATCGTGTTCCAGCGCGCCTATGTCGGACTGACCGGAAGCGCCGTGGCTGCCTTGTTTCTGTCCTATGCCGTATACACAACAGAACGCCTGCCAGCAGAAGCCGAGGGCTGGTTCAAGAAGTCGGGCGAGGAATGGAAGAACGAGACAGGGCTGACACGTTTCGAGCAACAAACGGCCCGGCGCATCCTGCGGGAGCTGGATATCCTCATCGAGCGCAGGTACGGCTTGCCCGCCGAGCTTTACTTCAAGGTCCGAGTCGACCGGGTTCTTGAACTGCTGTCGGATCAGGCCAACGCGCGATGGGGCCAGATTCAGTTCTGACCCGTCTGACCATGCGCATCCATCACGTTCACAAGGCAGAGGCGGCGGTCGATGAGACCCTCGTACAGGAGGTCACGGATCTTCTTTCTGCGCTTGGGAACCGGTTTGTCGCGTATTACCCCAATCTCGCTGCCCTGACGGGGTCTCCCAAAGCCGCCTTGATGCTCGGGCATGCCATGTTCATGACGCGTGTGGTCATGGACAAGCAGCCTGGCCGCCAAGGCTGGTTCTGGAAGACGTCGACCGAATGGAAGCAGGTCTCGGGTCTGTCCGTTCGCGAACTCGAAACGGCACGCCGGACACTGCTGAAACTGGGCATCCTGTCCGAGGAACGTCGCGGCATGCCGGCGAAGCTCTGGTACAGGGTCGATCTGGACAACCTGTCCCGCAGGCTCTGTGAGTATGCCAATACCGCATACCGGCCGTGGTCATGGGAAGACCGGGTTCTCAAAACCCTTCTGGGTAAGCCGGTGATGTTCTACGCCCCGTTCGCCTGGATTGCGGACAGCGCCCTGGCCGGCCTGTATGCGTCTTCCCTGTTCGGCAGGCTGCGTCAGGCCGTAGGCCAGCACGAAGTGACCGATGGAGGCTGGTTCAGCAGCCCGGTCGTCGATGGCATGACACGACTTCAATTCGGCCGGCGGATGCTCATGAACGCCCGGGCGCGTCTGGTCGAGGCCGGAATGATGGAGGAAGCCCGGGAGAACCGGATGCAATCCACCATTCTGACCCGCCTGAAGCTGGCAGGCCTGATCGAGAAAATCGGCCTGCAGGCCAATGAATTCCACAGTTTGCAGGATCCTGCAAACAAGAATGCAGGATCCTGCAAACAAGAGTTGCTCAAAACGCGTAACAAGAGTTGCCCGAACCGTGAAACAAGAGTTGCCGTTTCCGCAGATCAAGAGTTGCCCGAACCGCAGATCAACAGTTGCTCGAACCGCGAATCATGTTCTGCGGTTTCGGCACCTTTCTCTAATAAGGAAATAAATACTCCATACCAACCCCTCCATAAGGGGGGGGTGGGGGTGGAAAAGGGATTTGCCCACCGGCACCGCTCCTCGAATCAGCCCAACCCGGACAACCTGTTCTTCCCGGACAAGCTGCTTCCGGAGGAAAAACAGGCGGCGCTCGCGATCCTGGCCGGAAGCCCGAATCCTCAGACCTTGCTAGACGAACTGGCCGGCCAGATGGCCGATGGGCATGTTGCCACTCCACTGGCCTACCTCAGGGGCCTCCGGAAAAAGCAACTGGCTGGCGAATTTCAGCAGGAGCGCGCATACCGGATAGCCGCAGATCGACATAGCCGGCAGGAAATCCTGAAGCAGCGGGAGTCTCTGATGCGCAGTCCTGTTCCAGTGGACCGAATGTCGCCTGAGCAGGCCCGACACAGCCTGTCTGAGTTGCGCCAGCGCTTGTGGGGAAAGTCATGATCCAACCAACTGCCATCGTAAATCGAAGATCGCCTCTCGAAGGCGCACGTCGGAAGGGTGCTGAAGCAGCACACGCAGGCTTGCCGGTCTCGGCCTGCCCTTACCGGGACAAGCGAACCCTGTCCGGGCGGTTGTCCTGGTCAAGGTCATTCAGGAATGCCTGGCTGGAAGGCCATCGGGACGTGATGCAGGGGGATTTGTTCAGGTGAAAGTGAAGGAAGTGGATGCTGATGGTAGTGCCATCAGACCCAGCCGTCCGGAAGGTGGCGCAGCAGGAAGTGGGGTGCGATTGCAGTGCAATCGCTTCTCAGCCGTCCGGAAGGTGGCGCAGCAGGAAGTGGGGTGCTGTTAGCAGTGCTAACACTTTCCAGCCGTCCGGAAGGTGGCGCAGCAGGAAGTGGGGTGCTGTTAGCAGTGCTAACACTTTCCAGCCGTCCGGAAGGTGGCGCAGCAGGAAGTGGGGTGCGATTGCAGTGCAATCGC
>ERZ781398.446-NODE-446-length-52806-cov-4.671703_pt1 | contig 52806 bp, 65 predicted proteins | sample MGYA00433077_ERZ781398 | MGnify/ENA primary metagenome ERZ781398 (study PRJEB29847, sample SAMN06458254) | wastewater metagenome | isolation source: Wastewater bioreactor | place: South Africa: Cape Town | study: EMG produced TPA metagenomics assembly of the... | reverse complement strand
TTTGAAAAACAAGTCGATTTTCTCTCTTCTCTCTTTTTCTGTAAATGTTGTTTGTTCGAACAAAAAATAAAAAATCCAAGTTAAATAAATAAATGTGATTGGAATGAGCACAAAATGTCAGTTATTTCAGATATTATGAGTAAAGAACAAGAATCTGAATTGTTTTCTCCTAATTTTGTATCTGCTGGTCGATGTCGAGGTGGTCCTCATGGCGTAGGTCAGCACCTCAAGCTCAGCTAATCAAAACAAAAAGAAAAAAGATTTTCGTATGTTTGTCTAGGTGATCCAAATGATAAATCATTACGAAAAGTTGAATTAGAAGTGTCGATCCCGGGCATCGTTCGAGAACGAGCTCATCGAGAGAAATGCCAACATCTAGTCAACGGTGAGACACACAGAACGAAAGTTTTGTTCGAATGATGAGAAGATTCGAATTTAGAATTCGGTAAATGCGGTGAACAACATGGTGCTTGGGCGTTTTTAAAATGTCGAAAAGAAGTCAAAGCAATGAACGATTGTCTTGCCAAATGGTAAATTGAACTTTTCGAACAAAAGATTTGTTTTGCAGTTTGGAGTTTTAGGTTTCGTGATCCGGATTTTCGTGAAGAATGCACGCAAATCTATTTGGAAGAACGAACACATTATCGTGAAACGGGCTCAACAAGAAAACCAATAAAACGACCTTATTATATAAATCCTGACAAAGAAAAAGAACGAATAAATAAAATTCGAAAAGAATACGAACGATTAGAACATAAAGATGATTAGTCCAAGATTGTTATTAGTTTTTTCTTCTAGATTTTCCTCGCGAAATGGTTCGTGTTAAACGTCGTTATTTTGTTTTTCAATTTCATTTCAATTCCAATGTAACAAATCCAATAAAATCATCGCAAATTCATTCGACATTCGAAACAATGATCGCTCGATTGTACGGCGATGTTGGTGCCGCTCGTTTTACTCGAAATCTTTCGATTATTTACTATAATTCATCGACTCATGTTTCAATTGTTCGTTGTCATCGTGATGATAAACATATGTTGCGAACAGCAGCGACGTTTATTTCCAAATTCAACAATGATCATAATGAATGTTCGATACAAACATTGCATGTCGGCGGAAGTATTCGACAATGTAAAAAATATTTAGTCAAATATTGTATTGAGCAATTGTTGTATCTCAATTCACAATCGAACAATCAAACAGCTCAGACTTTATTCAAAAACAAGAAAAAGAAATCGAATTATCAACAACAACAACAACAACAACAGTTGGCAAACATCGATCGAGACAAACAATTGGCAATACAAAAACTGTTGGCTGATAGTAGAATTGAATCGAATTCAATTATTGTATCGAAAAATGATGATGAGCAATAAAAATTATCTGTATTCTCTCTCACTCTATCAGATATTTAATTCAATTTTCTTCTAATTTATTTGAAAAAATATTAAATTGAACAGAAAAGAACGCTTGTTTATATACGTAAAATAGGAAGAAAAAAAAGCATGAATATGAATGATTTAACCTTTTGTTCCTGTAGTTGCAGGTGCACATAGTTTTTGTGTCGAAACTTTAAGATTTTCAGCTTGAGTTGTGCCAATTTTCGCTGCATAACCATCATCTAAGAGATTCGGTTCAGTAAATCGAACACCTTTCTTTTGAACATTATCAATAAAACAAGCAGCTTCGGGAAGTGTTTTCCATGAACGTGATGTCATACATAGTTTGTTACATACAACTGAACCTTTGGCGTCTTGTAAATCGAAATGAATACCACGACCAATAGCCAATGGCATTTGCGATGAAAGAACATATTCAGTTGATGATTTCAATTGTTTAAATGAATCAACAACATGAACACGTACTTTACAAGCTTTGGCAACAGCAGCAATTGATTTTAAATAGGGTATAAATTCTTTATCAACAGAGATTTTTTCACCACTAAACTCTTTTCCACCTTTCCAAACTTTGACTGGACATTTCGGTTTTTTTGAAAGTAAAAATCCATTGGAAATATCAAATAAACATAAAACACCAACGATCGATACAAGTGCAACGAGTTTAAACATGGCTTATTCGTTTTCGTTTTCGCTAAATAAACTGAAATAATCGAACGTCGATGAAAGTATACATATATATATACAGTTCAAGATAAGTGAAAACGCCTTCACATTCTTCTCTTTCTCTCTCTTTTCGTTCTTTGCATGATGCCTGGAATCGAGTTACAAAAGAAAGATTATCATCATCATCATGCTTTTACGAATACCAACGAATACAGATCATTGATAACTTCACGTTTCGTTTGTTTACTTGACTTGACTTGAATAGAAAACTCAAATTTCGATTTATTTTCTTATCATCGAGATAAATAATCGAGATCTTTTCTGTTAACAGTTGTATCCAGTTTCATTTTATCTTTGTAATATAAATAATCATTTGGACTGACTGTACATTTTTAAGTGCATTTCTTACATGAATAGTACCCAGATTGTTTATTTATTCTCTACTTAGTATGTATTATTATTGTCTTCAACAATGTCCCGTTTAAGAACAGAATGTTGCTGGATATTGTCATTTTGATTGATTAGTCGAATTCTTTTTTTTTCTGTTTTCCTTCTCTGAATATCAAGCATAGATATTGGTTAACTATATTTTTGATTAGATAAATTCAAATAAAGCAAAGAAACTACAAGAATTCGGAAAAACAAGTCTTTTCTAAACTTTGATTGGTACAGTAATGTGAAGAAAACCATCACTTCTGAGTTCGATCTTAAGTTTGTCTAAATCAGCTGTTGGCCAGATGGTAACTTGTTTGTATTCTGGTCCAGCTAAACAAGAAAAAAAAAGAATTAAAAAAAAAAGAATCGATTTCGAGATGAAATGCAAACCTTTATTTTCGAAATTAATACGTAAATCATGTCCATTGAGAGTAATATTTAAATTATCTTTGGTTGTTCCTGGTTTAACTTGAAGACGCATATGAAGAAGTTTTTTTCCCGCTTCACCAGCATCATCCAATGTTGGATTCCAAGTTGTATTTTGAAGAAATTGTTCAAGTGTAAACATATTTCAATTGAAAGTGTTGTATCTAACTAATCTCAAGATAGAAACCACAAGGACTGAGAGAAATGTTCTTTTCCGAGTGCGTATTTATTGATTGTTTCCTTCTAGAACAGAGTAGGTGGAGAACATGTCATGCCGAGAAATTCTCGCGTTCTTTTTTTAGTCGATGTATATCGCTGTACGCCTGCTGTTTCCATTTTCTGTCTGATATTGTATATATTATGTTCGTTTTGTTTGTAGGTGTTGACAAGATGTCATGTCCCTATTTTTCTGTTATTTGAATATTTTGGTGATAAAATAAAAGAAAATCGTCGCGTCATAAACGCTTTGTTTATTTGTAATAAATCTCGCAAATGGTTGTATTTATTTAGTAATAATAGATTGGATCAATGTAAGATGGATGGATGGATAGATAGATGAAGTAACTGTTTGTATCAATATTCATTTGTGATAAGATAATGTATTTAATCGGTAGAAGCTTTTATATTTTACTTGTATTTTGTTTTCATGTCGAATTAACTTTAATAAAAAATCCATTTCGATATTTTGTCGACAATGTTGCGACAGTTTTTCATAAAAATTGGCGTGAAAATCTCTTGGCTAGAAATCCTCATTTAAAAAATCGTTTTCGTTTAACTCGTTATGGTTCAAAATACAATTCATCAGACTTTATCTATCCAATGATTTTAACTGTTGGCTCGTGTCTTGTTCATCGAAATCTTAAAGTTGCACGAAGTCATTCGAATTCGTCGTTGATTTATGTTGATATTTTAAATATGAATTTCAATGAATTACCGTTCGATTGGGCCAAAGAAAATCGAGCATCGGCTCGTATTGCTTGTCAACATGTTCTACGAGCATTTCGTCGTAAACATGTATTTAATCAACAATTAATTGAACAAGTTTCGGAAATTGTTCACATCGAATGGATGAAACGAAATCAGGAATATGCAGATCCAAAACTAATGGTTCCCTATGCAAATCTCACGGAAATTGAAAAGGACAAAGATCGAGAAGCTTTTATTATCGCTTGTCGAGTTTATAATCAACATTTATTATATCAACAATTCAATACCACTCCCATTCATTTCATTGGAACACTTAATCCGTTTATTTAACTGTTTTTTTTCTTTATTATCTTAAAATGTAATTCGAGAGTTTAGATTAGTTGTTTGTACTTTAATCGACTTCTATTTAGGTTTATAAAAGAAAAAGAAAAAAGAAAACGAAAAAAAAAAAACGTTATAACTCATTGATATGATGATAAAAACCATAAACAAATGTGAGATTTACTTTTCGTTTATCAGCATATGAGAAGAACAAAAGAAAACCGTGTAAATTACATAAAAAGTAATTCGAATCGTTTGTTCGATGTCAATCAGTAGGCTTTCTTTTCTATTCAAATACGAAAAGAAAATGAGTAATAAGATCTTGATCGAATCACATCGAACGATTTCTATTTTAGAAAAGAAATGATGTTGTTCATCATCTCAACATTGATCATCGTTTTGTCTCACTCAAATGCAAATAATCATTTTTATAAAGGGTCCATTTTCGATTTGGTTTTCTTATTAAATTCTCATCTGTTTCTAATTTAGACACGAATTAGTTCGTGTTTTACCGACAACAAACGAACATCTGCGATTGATTCAACATTTTGAAAATAATTATGGAGTAAATTCAATTGCTCGTTTTTTTTTGTTTTTTGTTAAATAAATGAAATTGATTTTGATTTATTTTCGGTCGATCGCTGGTCGGAAATTCTTCAAGTCAATCGACATATTAAAATGAGTTTACCGAGAAAATCGATATCGAAAGTCAAACGTTTATGTCGACAATATGGAATTCATATCGAACTTCTTAACAACGATCTCGACGAGTAAAATTTCAATCAAATCTTTTTCAAACATCAAAATTTTCTTTTTAAAATAAAGATTAATCAAAAGATCCGACGATATTTCCAAACAATACAAACAACGAGCACGTCGATCGATTAAAACGAATCAAGCAAATCATCTAACTGATTATTTACATTATGAACAAGTTCGATTTTCATGAATTTCTTTCAAAAAAATTGTTTCGTTTTATTTGAATAGATTGTTGAATTTCTTCAAAAACAACATCGACGATCTCCATCATCGAAAAATTTCACGTCTCTTTTCTCAATCGGTACAACTCATGAAAATCGTTCAATCTGGACAATCAAAGTAAATTCGATTTGCATTGAAACAAAACAAAACAAAACAACTTGCAGATTGGCAAACCATCTGCACGACGAAACATTCTAATGGATTGTGGAATTCATGCGCGAGAATTTATTTCGCCTGCCACCTGTCTTTACATGATCGACAAAGTTTGTCCTTCGAATCAATTTATTTGATTAATTCTTCTTCTTTTTTTTTTTTTTAATTTAGTTTATCGAAGAAATCAACGAAAGAAAAGTGTCCCTGTTATCTGTGTATAATATCTATATCATTCCTCTGCTCAATCCCGACGGTTATCAATATGCACAAACAGAAGTTTGTTTTCATTTTTTTTTCATTTTTAAGAAGAAAATAAATTGTTCGTTGAAGAGACGAATGTGGCGAAAGAATCGTTCACCGAATGGACATTATTTCCGATCGAATTCGAATTGTATTGGCGTTGATCTCAATCGAAATTTCGGTTATCATTGGATGGAAAATGGTGCATCAACAAATCCCTGTTCGGAAACTTATGCTGGTCCTCAACAAGACAGTGAACCCGAAACGATTGCTTTGCAAACATTTATCAATCAAACATCGAAACATTGGGATGCCTATTTAACCTTTCATTCCTATGGACAATATTGGATTTATCCATGGGGTTTTGCTTTGCATATGCCTGATGATCATCTCGAATTAGTTAATTCGAATCAGTTTTGTCGTTCATTTCAATTCAAATGTTTTTTTTTGTTGTTGTTTTAGAAACATAAAGCAACAATCGGTTCTGAAGCATTGAAACGTGTCAATGGAACTTCGTATAAAATCGGTTCAGCAGCGAATTTACTTTGTAAATCAAGGATTTTTTTTTTCGAAATTTGTTTAATCAATGAGATTGTAGATGAATCAGCAGGTGGAAGTGATGATTGGGCGAAAGGTGTTGCTCAAATAAAATATGTTTATACAGTTGAATTACGTCCATCGGATGATTTAAATGATGCTCATGCTCATTTTGCTTTTATGTTGCCAACGAAATTTATTGAACTCGTTGGCAAAGAAACATTTGTCGGAGTTAAAGAATTTCTTCGATCAATTTTAAGAAAAACTCAACGAAAAACTCAACAATAACATCGTTTGTCATAGATATTTTCTTCTTTTGTCACGTCTTTTTTTTTTGAATAATAACAATAATTAATTGAATAGATTTTTCAGATGACTGAAAGTAATCATTGTAATCGAATATTAATAACCGGTGTGGCAGGTGTTGTTGGAAGAATTTTATTTAATTATTTAACCGAGAAATCGTCGAATAAATATCAAGTCTTTGGAATTGATCGACATAAAAATGTTTCAACACGATATGAAAAACAAAATCCTGAAAATCTTCCAATTGAAACAATTCCACCGCTATCCGACGAACATTTCTTTCAATGTGATATCACAGATAAACAAAAACTATTCGAACTTATCGAACAACTACAAATCGACACGATTATTCATTTAGCAGCTATTCTCGAAGATCATCCTGACAAAGATCATCTCTATCGAATTAATATTCAAGGCGCACAAAACGTCTTCGAAGCGAGTTCGTTGTTCACTTTGTCTATTTTCTTGACAATTAATTTGTTTTATTAAACAGATGTAAAAAGAATTGTTTTTGCCAGTTCTGTAATGGTAGTATTTGGTTATCTTGAACGTGAACCGTATCTTTCAATAATGAATGACACATTCGATGATGAAACAATGTTAACAAATCTTCGACTATTGACAGCTGACGATGATCCACCTTTAGAACCAACACAAAACGCAGGCGATCAAAGTTATTCGAAAACTAAAATCCTCGGTGAACAAATAGCAAATGAATTCATTAAAAAAACAACAAAATCAATTGTGATCATGCGTCTTGGTTGGGTGAATATCTATAATAATCCCGGTGCATCATGGCTGCGAACTGTTTGGTTAAGTTACCGAGATCTTTGTTCGTTTGTTGACAAAGTTTTAGAATCGCCATTGAATATCAGTGGTACTTATTTTCTGACTTCGAATAATCATCGAAAATGGATGGATATCGACAAGGCAAAACGAGATTTGAATTATATTCCAATCGATGGTGCGAATAAACTCAATTAGAACGAGTTTTGTTTTTCTTCTTTCTTTCTTTTCTTTGAACAAACACAAATCCAACGAATAACGAAGACTAGATAAAATAATATTTGAGAAACCATTTTCTAGAGCTTTTTTTTCTTCAAAGAAAATGAATCTTTACGAGTTCAGCTATTCTTTTTATGCGCAATATGAAACCAAACAAATTATCGCTTTACTCTTTTCGTTTAGTTTTTTGTCTTTGCCTAGAAAAAAAACACATGAAGTTCGAAATATAAGAAAAAAAATGATATTTGATATGAGATGGATGGTTTGTAATGAAATCTCTGTAAGAATAAATAAACAAACCGATGCGTCTAACGAATAACTCAGTTGATTAGATGAAATCATCTGGAAAGTCTCTCTCTCTCTCACCTCGATTCAGTCTGATTAATAAAAAAGAAAAAAGAAAAAGGTGGAGTGAAACAATTGAAGTGAATATATCATCATCTTGTTCGTTTCTTTTTGTTTTGTTAATTATTGTTATTGTTCTGTCTGGATCAATTTCAAAGATTGAATAGGTGATGATGATGGTGGTCATAATACAACAAGAATTCTATTCAATGTTCGAAATAACGACGTAAATAAATATTACGTCGAATTCAATCATGTAAATTAACAAGAAAATCTTAAGAAGCGACAAGCTGACGTAAAAATCATTTAGTTGCTTGTTTGAAAAACGTGCTGCGAGCAAGTCAAAAATGATTATCTTCATTTTGTACCTTTTTCTTTCTATTTTGACATTGATCTACAGGAAGGAAAAATGTTAAATGAACACATATTTCTTTCATTTCTTTTTTTAACAATTGTGATGATGACGCCCAACGTCCATTGCACGTCTTCATTTATGTGCCTCAAGCGGATGAGATGAGATGAAATGAACGTGTGTGTGTAGAAAGAGAGAGAGAGAGAGAGAGAGAGAGCGAGAGCAATTATCACATACATATATGAACGTCCGTCGTTGGTCTGTCTTAGTAGACGTGAATCGATAGAATAGAACAAGAAGAAGAAGAAGAAGGAGAGGGAAAAGGAGAAAGAGAAAAAAGTCTTCCTTTTTCTTGTGTTTGAGTGTTGTTTCTGTTGTTGGTGTGTTGAATGTTTCTCTTGTCGTTTCATATATTCATTGAATGATCATCAGTGATGCCGTCGTGGTGTGTATGTTCTTCATTATGTCAATCTTTTTTCCTTCTTCTCCTAATGATTTCCTTGGCACAAACGTATTCAATAACAAATTCTTTTCAACATCAAATTTTAAAAGCTGATCTCGGTCAAGATATAACAATGACTTGTTTCTTTGATCCCGATAAACTCGATCAGGTTCGTTCCAATTACAATATTCGACTATTCTCCCCCGTAAGGCAAACTCATTTTTTCGACTAAGAAATAAACAAAACACGAAGAAAACTGTAAAGATAAATGTTGATTGTTTATTCAATCTCGTATTGAACATAAGACGATATGTCTATATCGTTTTTCGATTATCCATCTGGCGAAGACTATTGATCGATAGTTTATGTAGAAGATATCGTTTACTTCATATGGTCAAACAGTGTTATTTTAATCACAAATCGATGTCTACACATTTATCTTCTCGTTGTCCTCTTTTTTTCTAAATCAATTAAATCTGTGTCCGTGACTAAAAACTGTTCATCGTTGAAGTTGCATCAGCTTGTTTCTCTAACTGAGAATTGCATTTGATCATATGTTGTCTTTTTTTGTTTGAATTGAAGTTACGAGTCTTTTATTGAAGAGATTTGTTTGTTTCTTTGTTAAACATCCGATGCATTAATGATTTTGTTATTCTCTTCAGGTGTCTTTTATGCGTCAAACAACAGGCGACATTCTATCAGTTGGCTTAGAATTATTTCTCAATGAATTCTCAACAAAAACTCATCTCGAATTGAAATCTCTCTCAAACAATCGTTTAGATCTGAAAATAATTTCTGTCAATCAAAATGATTCGGGAATTTACACTTGTATGTTAAATGACGACAAATTAACATCATTTTCATTGGAAATACTTGGTAAGAACTCGAATTGATTTGAACTAATTGAAAATGACATTATCGAGAAAAGATGAATTGAATAATTTGTATTTGATATTGATGGAAAAAGATTTCGATTGGATAATAAAGATGTGTTAATTGTATGAGTATGTGTGTGCGTGCGTGCTTGTCGTAATCTTGACAGGCATCGAGATAGATTTGTGTTAATGACGCATCCGTATGCTGATGAATAACAATACGAAAACAGAGATAAAAAGAAATATGGTTCATGTCTTAACCTTTTCTACATCGAGATCATATGTTAACTGGTTTGTGTGTCGATACAAATTTGTATACATATCGTTTTTTTTAGTTCCACCTCGATTAGTATCTTATTCACCCAAGGAGCCGAGTATTTCTTATTCCGAAGGTTCATCAATGAATTTAACGTGCCATGGATTTGCTATTCCTTCAGCCAATGTAACTTGGATATTCAAAGATATGAACAAACAATCCAAAGGTAAATTGACTCGGACGAGTGTTTTTATTTATTTGAAGAGACAAAACAAAAATGTTTTTAGTAATTCATAATGAAGAACAAGTTTATATAAAATCAGTTGATGACAATGATAGTGGTTTATATGAATGTATAATTTCGAATGGTTATCATTCATCAATTAGTCGTTCATTTTATGTTACTGTTCAATGTAAGTTTTATTTGCATGACAAATTCTTTGCTAAATTACAAGTAAATTGAGACGAGAGAGGGAAAGAGAGAGAGAGAGAAGAAAAAGTCCTTCCGTTGGTTGTGTAGATCACACTACTTAATTAGTCTATCTTGAACATAAGATGACATTCAATTATTCTAATCTTTCGTGTGCTGTGTTTTTTTTGTTACATAATAATTGATCAATTTAGATTCTCCTCGAGTAATTTCATTAAATGATCGAATCGAAAGTTCTGTTCATGATACTGTTAATATAACTTGTCAAATATGTTCATTTCCACAAATAACTCATGTTAACTGGTTTAGAAACGATGAATATCTCAATGATATAAATGTTATTACGAAAATTGAGATAGAAAACGATTCTCAATGTTCGATTTCAACGATTGAAATTGTCGTAAGTTGAACATTTTCTCGTTTGTCGACGACATTTTTTGTATTTTTCAATGTTTGAAATAGGACATAAGCCCGTATCAATTCGGTCGATATAAATGTCAAGCGGAAAATAATTTAGGTGAAAATTCTTCGTCGATTGACGTCGAACGAATCGATTTGCCAAATTTGAAACTGAAACAAAATGAAATCAATCGAAATGGTCGAACAGCTTTATTAATTGATAATGACAAAAATTTGAATTTAACTTTGACTGACTATTCAATATTACCCAACAAATCAATTCGATTTTCTTCGTCGTATTTCGTAATTCTTTTCTCGATTTTCATTGTGAAATTTTTCTTGACAAAACTCTAATCAGTATCTTTTCTTTTTCGACTTCGATTCCGGTGATTTTGACAACAACAACAACAACAAACGAAATTCTGTTTTTTTCTTTCTTTCTTTTTATTAATCAAATAAAATAAAAAAAAACGAAGAAGAAATTGAAGAAGAACAAACAAATGACAAAAGAAAACACATCAAAAGCTTAAAAAACGAAAATTCCCGATAAAAGTAGTTTAAGTTTATTTTCATCACCGGACTGTTGCTTTTGTTTCTGTCGTTATTGTTTTGTCAGAAGACAAATTTTAAAAGAATAAAACTCATAAAAAGATTTAATTTTGATATTGATACTAAGTCGATTGAACTATCTACAATTCGAATTTCAGCTTTTGTTTTGTTTTGTTGAGAGAAAATCGTTTTTTTTACCTGAAATCAATTGAATTCGATATTCGTCATCAGATCGAGATTTCACTGCTAAATAAAATTGAAACCAAACAAATTTCAATGAGAGAAATCAATCGATTGAGATTTTACCGATTTTCGAATGTGTATCGAAATGTTCACTTTTATGACCGAGAAGATTCTCTGCTCGACATTCATATCGACCGTCTTTGCCATTCGGAGAATTCTTTTTTTCAATTGAATAAAAAAAAGGAAAATTATTTGAGAGACAGAAAAAACAAAATGTCGATTTACATGAATGATTAAAGTTGTAGTTGTACATTGTTCGTTGTCGATAAGTTTCGAATGAAATTTAATGAAATAATTTTGATTGGAAACAAGTTGATTTCCATTTTGAAACCAAAAAATACTCGATTTAGGAATCGAACAAATTTCACAGGTTAATTCTCGATGTAATTTCGTTGAAATATTCATTTGTGTTTTGATTATTCGAGGTGAATCTTTGAACAAAATGCAAACGTGTTATTTTAGATGACAGAACGATTTTGTTTTTGTTGTTGAAATTGAAGACAGACGAAGGATTAGACGACTTACATTGAACAGTGACATAGAATGAACGACTAATTGTTGCATGATATCCATTCGATGCTGTACATTCATATAATCCGCTATCAACTGATTTTACTGATGAGATATAAATATCGTCTCCTCGATGAATTACTTTACAAAAACAGTTTCATTTAGATTTTCAAAATTAGAAATGTTTTTGTTGTTACTTCTCGATTGTTTGTTATGATTTGTATAGATCCAAGTGATGTTTGCCGGAGGAATAGCAAAGACATGACACGATAGATTCAGTGGCAATTGTTCAGTATAGGTTATACTTGCTTCACTTGGAGAATAAGATAAAAGTCTTGGCGGTACTAAATTAAGATTTTAAGAAGATTTTATTCAATACAAAAGAACTTTCTTTTTTCAAAATTATTAAGAAGATTAACAATTGATTTTAAATCGTATGAATTCAGTCTTTTATTAATGAGATGAAATTCATTGATTCTTTTTTTTTTTACAATTATTCTCTGAACAAATTACATTTCTATATTAATCATTTGACAAATCCTTTTCTTCTTTTATTCTGATTCTTTTTTTTTGTTCTCTACTCTATTTAATTATAGACAACTGTCAAGGCCATTGCATAGAATAGAAAATAAATCAAAAATGATATCAATCGATCCAAACTATTGTTTATCTGTTCGAGAAAGAAGGATTTCTCTCCAAATGAGATAACTAATTGTTTAGAAAAGAAGAACTACTGAGTAAGTGGATCAGATTAGCACACATGTTCGAATTTATCTTCTGCTCGATCAACCAAAAATAATGAAAAAGCAAAAGAAAAACTGATTTCTTTCTTGGTTGCTCTCTCTCTCTCTCTCTCTGATTCTTGTGACATATTCAATTATTTATTTCTTCTTCTTCTTCTTCTTCTTTCTCTGAAATGATATGCTAACTGTCGTTATATAATATTCGTTATCTTGTTGTTTCAAGGGTATCTACTTGACAAGACACACGAAGTTCGATTTAAAAAAAAAGAAGAAGAAGAAAATGAGAAAAAAAAATTGGGGATAAACAGATGAATTGAGTTGAACTTACCGTAGATTTCAAGTAAAAATGATTCTAAAATTTGATGTTCAATCATACATGAATAAAGACCAGAATCATTTTGATTAACTGAAAAGATTTTTAAATCTAAACGAGTTGATGAAAATCGAATTAATTCGAGTTGATTGTTTCCAAATGAACGATCGAGAAATAAATCTAAGCCAACTGAAAGTATGGCACCCGTTGATTGATACATAAATGAAACCTTTAACAAGAAACAAAATACGACATTGAGATTTGAAGAGGAAAAGTGATTCGACTATCGAATATGTATTCAACCTTAGGATAGAAAATGGCCATTTCAATCTAAGTGGTCACTTGTCTGATCATCAGTGAACATATGTCTAACTTCGTCATTCTCATTCTATTGTTCTTTATTGTCGAATGTTTGCCTCATAAAATAGTTGTTGAGTATCATTGAACTAACAATAATATTGATTTGGTTATGCGTTCATTGGAAAAAAACAATTTTCTATTCACTTCACTGACCTTTCGATCTCAAACAAATAGATTTCAATGAAACTAATCAAAACTATCTTTCTTCAAATCGATTATCTATGCTCGATTGACCAAAATAATTACATTTCATCGAATACATACAAAATATAGAACATCGACATTTAACTTACTAAATTCAAATCAGATTCATCTGTAAATACGCATGAAAACGTTACATCTTGACCAAGATCGACATTGAACTTGTCTTGATATGATTGAAATATGTTCATAGATAACACGAATATGATGATCATTAATTGAACCATGATTATTAGATGCTCGTTTCAGAGATATTCAACTGTGCTTCTCGCTATGTAAAAAAAACGACAACTAATTGCTTCACTATTCTCTTCGACTTCTGTTCAACAGATGAGAATAACATAGACAACGCTTTTTTTTTCTTTTCTCCTTTCTCTTCTCTTCTCTTCTCTCTCCTCGTTTCTCCTGTTCTTTGTGTGTGTGTGTGTGTGTGTTGTAGAATGGTAATGATTTCTAGAGAGTTGATATTGATCCACTTGTGAGATATATTTTCTTCGAAGGACAATTATCTTTAAATAAACAAAAAAAAAGAACTTTTGATTGAATATTGTTGACATGAACGTGATTTTAATCAAACAAAATCTGCCGACAAACGATTATTCGATAGACTAACGAGATCAATGATCATTATTGAAGACGACGTGTGTGTCATGACAACTAACTCTTCTACCTTTTTTTTCTTCTTCTTTTCTGATTGCGTCACTTTTTTTTCCTGTTGATCCGTTTAATTGGCAATTCAAAGTCTCGTTTTTCAAATCAAGCCAATTTGTCATTGAGTTTGAACAATAAACAGAAAAACCTTGATTTTGAAAATAAATCAGAACGTTTTTTGTTATTCTTTTCCCGTTGGGTATTACAATTCAACATGATTACTATCGATGAATATTGAGATTATTCGACTTTATACACACCAAAAAAAGTTCTTTTTTTTTGTTGTTTTATTAACAATATTATTACATCTCTTAAGCCGATTTAGTCTTCTCATTTTTCCTATAACAAATAAAGATATTCTATGCATCGAGACTGTGAAAAAAGAAGAAGATTATTATTTCATTGAATACGCAAGACTCTTTTTGTGTGGAGAAGATAATTAAATTATTGTTTTGGCTCGAGATCTATCCAGGAGAAGAGAGATAAAGACGAACAAAAGCCATGTTGTCTATCGATTTGTTTTGTATAGAAAACGTTTTTTTTTCGGTTTGGCTATATTTAGAATGGATTTTATCTTGATAATTGACGTTAAAATCTGATGAATGAATTCATTGTTGAGTATTGAATTAGTCTATTAACATAACCATCTTCTCAGTACAGGAAAATAGTTTTTCTGCTTTTTTAACCTTCATTTGATTGTTCTATTGTTTTGTCAAATCTCGAACTCGGAGTTTTTCTCTCGAACTAATGTTGCTAGTTGATGAATTTGTTAAATTAGTTAATTAATAAGACAAGAAGAAAGAAAGATGGCGCTATATCACAATCAATTTAATTAAAATAAATCTCTGTAAGAGTGTGATTGGTAGAAAATATTTGTCGGGTAATAAAATATTTTTATAAAAGTTATATTTAATGAACAGAATGAGAAGAAAAAAAAAGGGAACAGTAGACGTTCGCATATTCGTTAGACATTTTTTTTATTAATGTTCGAAGATAGATTACGTTTTTCAAATATTTTCTCGTTTCTTTTTGAAGATAATACTGTAAAACCCGAAGAAAAGAAAAAAATGAAACGACGAGGTGGCGGTGTTGGATCTCAATCGTCGTCAACATCTTCTTTGACAACTTCACGTGAAATGTCATCGAATCGACAATTTGAAACAAGTTTTCTTTCCAATGATCGAGTTCGAACGATCTTTTTAACCTCATCTATTTGGATTATAATTGTTTCTCTTGGTTTATTTACTTTAACCAAATATAATTCATCGGCTGCTTGTGCGCAAAATAATCTAATCAAAAGTATTTACAAGAAACTTTGTTTGATTACAAAAGACGTTTTGTTTGTTAAAGATACATTCTGTGGTATTGGTCAATTTTTAACTCGTTTTTGTTCGGATTCTTATCAATTCGAACAACAATCTGTTCGTTCATCACGTTTGTTTTATTTTCAATGAATGGAAAAGCAAAAGAAAGAATTTTTGTCTTCGTAGAAGATAATCATCAAGCAACAAATCAAATGAAAAAATCGAATGCCGACAACAATGTCGTGAAAATCAAATATAAAGATATTTATCAATCAGAAAGTTGTCAACGAACTGGTCAATGTTCGAACGACGATCGAGTCTATCGAATTCCTGAGCAAAGTTTGTTGTTGTTGTGGATTTTGACTGTGAAATGACTGATTTTCCTATCGCAAAGGTTCGATTGAAAATGAAAATCCATCGGATTGGCCAGGAGAAATGGGCGAAGCTTATCTCCCGCCGGAGAATCTTCTCGAAGAATCGAAACGACGTTTCTCAGAAAATATGTTCGACATCGCTGTTAGCGATCGAATTGCTTTAAATCGTGCAATGCCTGACATCAGAAATGAACAGTTCGTCATTTTTGCTTTTGTTTTTCACCCCGAAAATTTGCGTGACTTTAGTTGTAAAGCCCATTCAACATTTCAAGGTCCTTTACCTAATACGTCGATTATTATTGTTTTTCATAACGAGGGTAATTCGACTTTATTACGAACACTCGTCAGTATTATTAATCGAACACCGTGGAAATTAATTCATGAAATCATTTTACTCGATGACGCGAGTATCGATCGAGGTCTGCATATTTCAAAAATATTCTTCGACGATAAATGAAATGATTGTTCGTTTCGTTGAATAGATTATCTTCACGAGCCATTACAAAGATTTATTGAAACACTTCCTGTCAAAACAATGCTTCTACGAAATGAAAAACGTTTAGGTTTAATTAGCTCGAGAGTTAAAGGTATTCACATTTCGATGTTGATCTTTCGTTGTTATGCGTTTTTCTTTCAGCTGCAAAAATTGCAACAGGAGAAACTTTAATGTTTCTTGATTCTCATGTTGAAGTACTCAATGGTTGGCTTCTCTATTTACTCGAAGAAATAAAAAAAGATCGGTTAGTTTTCGATGTTCTTTTAATCACTATCGAATCGTTTTTTGTTTAGAAAAACAATTGTTTGTCCGATCATTGATGTTCTCACTTGGGATGCATTTCAATTGTTACATGGTGCAACGGATATTTTCGGTACATTCAGTTGGAAAATGATCTTTCGATGGTCGAAAATCGAAAATCAATCGTTTCAAAAAGACGAACCCGTTCGGTTTGATTGAGAGAAAAACCAAATTTCAATAGAAAATCTTCGTTTTTTTTTGTTTTTCTTAGTACGCCGACAATGGCTGGTGGTCTGTACGCAATTGATCGACTTTATTTTGAAGAATTGGGAATGTACGATGAAGGAATTAAAATTTGGGGTGGAGAAAACCTGTAAATAGCAAACAAACAAATGAATGAATTCGTTGGATATTTCCTTTGTTTTTTTTAGTGAAATGTCATTTAAATGTTGGATGTGCGGCGGAAAGATCTTGATTCATCCGTGTGCTCATGTTGCACATGTTTTTCGAAAGGAAACACCGTATAAATTTCTCGAATCCGAAAATATTTTCGTGACAATTTTCAAAAATTACAAACGAGTTGCTCTAGTTTGGTTAGATGAATATAAACAATTGATCTATGCTGTTAATCCAGATATAAAACGTCTCAATGGCGGCGATGTGTCCGATCGAATTGCTCTGAGACAAAATTTAAAATGTGGAACTTTTAAAGATTATTTACAAATGTTTCAATTGAAAAACTTTCCATTCAATCATCGATTTATTGGAACTGTAATTCGACGAGTTTTGTTTCTCCGTGTTAAAAATAACATCGATCTATTTAGATTTCCACTGAAAATCAACGTTGTTTAGATTCAATGACCGGCCCTGATATTTCCAAAGGACTTAATACTCAAGTTCAAGCACAAGCTTGTCATAAAGATGGAGGAAATCAAGTGAATTTCTTTACCAAAAAATATAATCTTTTGTTTGATTTTTGTTTTTTTTCGTCAATTGAATAGATATTTTTATATACAAAAACCAATAAAATCTATTTCGATGAATTATGTTTGGAACCTCAACATGGAAAAGCCAATGCAATCAAAAATATAATTTTCACAATGTGTGATCAAGATAATCGACAACAAAATTGGAAATACAACGAAGTAGGAGAACAAACAATTCAATTTCTCTCTTATTGTTGTTTTTTTTTTTAACTTTGAAAGAATTCTCAATTGGAAAATGAACAATTGAAAGGTCAATGTTTGACTATCTCAGGCGATACAAATGTTGTTCTCAATCGATGCAATTCAAATGATGCAAATCAAAAATGGACTTTTAATCAAGAAGTTGAATTATTCGATTAAATTCTCATTGAATTTTCAATCAAATCGAAACATTTTCTTTTCACTTTAATTTATTGGAAAACAATCTCTACTTAACGATATCAACATTTCTTCATTCTGTTTTTGTGATATTTGTTTGTTCTTCTTTTAGTTTTAATATTCTTTGTCTTTGTCTTCTTCTTCATTTTCATTTTCATTATCAAAAAAACAAACGATTCATTCCATTTTTGCTTAGTCGAATTTAAATTTATCTCATTTTGAAATTTTGCGAGGACACAAAAAGCCAAACGCTTTCCAGTCAATGGACAAATATAAAAGGAAAAGAGGCCTACAACCTCTCAGTACTTTTTCACCTTGACATTCTTTTCTATGCATCAAAGTGAAGAAATACTCGAGACATGCATACTTAAATAACATTCTTTTCAAATAACGAAATTTTTATTTGATAAAAAAGAAAACGCACATGATTATGGAGAAGATAAACTGTTCGTTTGATAGAGATGAATCAATTTTGTCCAATAGAGATTATAAAAATTCATAAAATTAGTTTTTTCATCGGTTTTTTCTTTTTGAAAATGATCATTCGATGCAGCACAAAGTAAAATCGAATTCAATTTATTAAAGAAATTCTCTCGACAAGTTTCTTCATAGGGAAAATCAATATTTTCAAATAAACTTCTCCGTTTAATATTCAACATTTCTGATAATAAACCAGTGAAATAAACATCAGACAACGGAAATGGTTCGACATCAGTTAAATAACTATTGAGAAATAATCTTGTCGTATTAAATGACATTAAATAACCGAAACCAGAGAGAAAAACCGGATATCTTGGACAGGAATATTCCGATTTTGTGATGATATATCTTTGTCCAACGAAACTATTCGTATGACGAACAACTAAACCGTGTTGAATTGGAAAACCCGAGAGAACATAATTTGTATTTTTCAATTCTAATGAATTTTCATTGAGATAATTTAATAATAGAAAAGTATTGAGAAAAATATCATCGTCAGTTTTAAATAAATATTTTATTTGTTGACAATTTTTATTAACAAAATCGTAAATTGCAGATTCACGTTCGGTTACATACGAATAATCTTCGGGTAAATTAATCACTTGCACAAGATCTTTATGATGAAAATGTTCAAGTTCAATTTGATGTTTCGATTTCGAATCAATATCAACCAAAAACAAAACTTTCATTTCGAATTTTGGATAAAATTCTTTTAAAACATTTTTATTTGCCCACGTTCGACGAATTGTTTGACGAATTGAACTGTGCGAACATTTTGATATCACAAATATTAATAAATCAATTGAGTCCTCTTCGCATTTGACTAATGTCTTATCATTAAATTCAAATGATGGACGAACTTTAATCGATGATTTTAATAGGTGATCATAATCTTCAGGAGAACTAAACGTTTATGTACAAATTTTTACAATTTTAAATTTGAACAAAAAACAAATGAAATCAAACCGATGTTTTGGATTTATTAAAGGAAAATGTTTATCCCAAGAACAAACTGTTGTTTTAGGATCTGGCCAAGGACAAAACCACCACAAAGCTTCTCCTGGATTACAAAATTCAAAATTTTCATTAAAACATATTAAATAAACGACAATGAACAAGATAGTCAATAGAAGCATCCATAGTTTATTTAATGAAATGTAATTTCGAGATAATGGAGAATAATAACAAGATCTTCGATTTAACAATTTCATTAATTCAAAAGGTTAAATCGTTGTCTTGTCAATTGACAATCTAAAAGAAAGAAAAAAAAAACAATTAACTCGAGGAGCTACTGGGATTTACTTGTGGGACTCTCAGTCTTGTCCATTGCTCCATTGCCATCTAAACTTTCACTTTCTGTTTTTTCTTCACCTATACTCGAGAGATACGATAGTTTTTATTTCAAAATATACAAAGATTTTTTGAATAAATCACGGTAGATGCTGTTTAAATCTGATCTTATTATTGGCCTTAGTCTGGAATATCAGATTTCACACGAGAAAAAGACTGGTAATTGATTACCGATTAAATTGAATCCATGGTATCATCAACTTCATCCTCTGAAGAAAAAAGAAACAAAACTATTTCGACGATATACAGGGGCTCCAAAATTGTAACAGGTGGCCCATAAATAATGGCGGTCTCTATGTTTCTTAAATATCTCCCTAAATTTTTATTTGTTCTTTCTAATTTTTTTTTTTTGAACGAATCGTCATTTAATTCTTTACAAACTAGGGGATTTTCTTTTTAATTTAATTAAATTGTTTTTCCTCACGAATATGAAAAGTAAAGATTACCAAAAAGTTGTACTTTCAAAGTACGAAAGTGGTGATAGTGCAAATGCATCCGTGAGACCGGTAGTATCAATTTATCAAAACCACCGGGTCGATCAAGAACAATTCGAACGACAGCGAACATAAGAAAAGTCAAGCATCGGGTGAAAGGGCGAAAGCGTGTGTCTTCTCGAAAATTAGCCCGTGAATTGGGCATTTCTCGAACAAGTGTTCAAAGAGTGCTCAGTGATGATCTGGGACTCCATGCCTATAAAATACAAAATGAACCATTGCTCACTGATGAGCATAAAGAAAAAAGAATCCAATTTGCTAATTGGATACGAACAAACTTCCGAAAAGAAGACACGATGAAAATTCTGTTTTCCGATGAGAAGATGTTCGACATTGATGGAGTTTATAACTCTCAAAACGATCGAATATGGTCGGCTAATTGTTCAGAAGTCGATGCTAAAGGTGGTATTCGGCAAAAACGTAAATTTCTGCAAAAGGTTATGGTTTGGCTTGGAGTTTGTTCTAAAGGTGTATCGCCTTTAGTCATTTTCGAGAATGGCACCGTCGATCATGATCGTTATGTCAAGGAAGTGCTTCCAATCGCTCTCAAGTATGGCAATGACATATTTGGAAGCGGTTTGACCTACCAACAAGATGGTGCCATGCCACATACTCACACAAAAACACAGGAATGGTGCATTAATAATTTTCCCTGTTTTCTTGATAAGGATCATTGGCCTCCCAACAGTCTTGATTTAAATCCCTTGGACTATTGTATTTGGGATACAGTGACATCTAAAAAGACATTAATTGTTGCATTGAAACGCGCTGTTCATAAAGTTTCCCAAGATGCTGTTTTTGAAAGTTGTTCATCTTGGATTAATCGATTATATCGATTAGTCCAAAACAAGGGAAATTATTTGAAATAATAAAAATTATTATTTTTGTAGAAAATTGAATAACGATTCATTTAAAAAAAATTAGGTAAAACAAATGAAAATTGACTGAGATACTCAAGAAATATAGGGACCGCCATTATTTATGGGCCACCCGTTAGAATACTCCGTCATACTTTGAAAGAAGCGATGATTTCTTGAAGAAAGAAGGTTTTATTTCTTGAGATACATGTAATCTATACGATTTCTCATTCTTTATTCAACAGTATGCTTTAGATTACATAGCCGCTGTTTTAAAAGTCTAAAACTAATTTTGTTTCAATTCCATGCTGACTAATAGATATTAGAGTAACACTCCTTTGAAAAACACACGAAAAGAAATCATTTTAGTCGAAACAATAATATTAATCAATACTTTTTTTTACACTCGAAAAGGGGTGTTCTATAATTTTAGGATAGCAAAAATTTGAAAATTGTCAAAATTTTCTCGAATAATAATATATTGAATACAAACCATTTTTTAGTGTATTATAGAATACTACCGTGTACATACAGGTATGCTATTATATTTGAAATAAAACCTTCTTTCAAAGTATGACGGGGTGTCCTATAATTTGAGGGACTCCCTGTAGTTTTGTATTAGTTATTGTAGAAACAAGTGAACTATTTATTTCATAGAGAACGAATAGAATTCTGTTGTTTCTTGTCAAATAACATCGACAGATTTTTTTATTTTCCTACATTTCTATGTAAAATGACTGACGATTGTAAGTCAGCTATTTACGAGAAGATAAACGTTCATTTTCTGTAATTTAATACGCGACAAATTACATTGATGCACGATATAATTAATAAACACGGAAAGAATCAAATAGTTTTATGCTTAAAACCTCAATCTGACATTTAATATACTCGAATGAAAGAAAAGCTGATTACCTCGTTCTCATTCTAAATTATTCCGAGTCTACATCAGACATACCAATACAAACATAATAAAATATTCACCGAAAACTTCAAGATCATGATATTTTACTTTATTTAACTTGTTCAGTAAATAGAAGAAAGAAAATTCTACTTACACTATGCTTCACATCTCGATGAGAGAACTATAGAAAACAAATGTCGATCTTATGTTATCGGCTTTGTTTTTTCTTTTGCTTTTGACATGAAAACCAAAAGATGTATTTCAAAGTGGGAAAGGAAAAAAACATTTTCAACGATTGTCGAAAAAGAATCAATTCGATAGATAGATCGATTTCAAGATAATAAAACGAATTTCACGAAGAAACTTACTTTTTTTCTTCTTTATCTTGTCTTTTAAAAAGCGGAAATAATCTCTGTGAGACAAAAGAACAGTAGTAACGTTCAACATCATCGAGTCATAAAACAACAAGTTTATTTTAACAAAACGTGCTGCTGTAACACATTTTTGCCGAGGAAAAACTATTGCCGACTAAACTTTTACAACAGAATTAAATTAGAATACTTTCTTTTTCCTTTTTTTTAATATTTACCGTTAATGTTATTAGTCTTACTTGTTCGACTCGTAAAATGGCAGCCCAACATTAACTATTTATCAACTTCAATGCAACAGTCAGGATCTACTAAGATCACAGCTTGCACAATAAAAAAACAAAACATTAACCGTTTACCTCTAGATGTTGCCATTTAGCAACATTCAGTTAGTATTTTGAGATGGATTGGCTTACACAATATGATAATTATTATGGAATATTTTAATACAAAATAATGATTTAAAAGACCAAAAAAAATAGCCTTACTTATTCGAAGTGCCCAAAAAGTCATGGATAATTTAAAAATCTTTTTTTCCTATGCTTTAATAATAAATATGAGAAAACAGTTACTGATTCATTTTAATTAATAAAGTTGTTGTATAATCATGCTGCCATTTGGCAACATACAGTTATCAAGTAAAGAATGATATTTTTGTTATTCGTATGATACAATAATAATAAATATATGCAAGAAGAATTTTTTCTTTTTGTCTTCTAGGGACCGGCTGTAAAGGATTAAATCAATGTTTGATTGCGCCTGCATCAATTAAATATCAATCATTTTCTTATCTTTATGCGAAAATCGAGATTGGATTCAATTTTGAGAGAAGAGAAACGTGTCTAGATTTGTCAAAACAAACAGTTTATCACTTTTTTTTATTATAAACTCAAATAAGAATGTACTTCAGCACCTTTTGAGAACTATATAGATTTCATTAATTATTTTCATGTGTATATCGAAAAAGCCGCAATAAAAAAAACTTGCAGTTCAATAGAAGCTAAATAGATACTGAAAAATATTTGATTAAAAGTCAACTTACAGTTGATGAACTGGATAGTATCTTTCATTTTATAATGTGTGTAATGAGAATCAAAAGAAAGTGTTGGTATTTTTTTTATTATCCTTTCTGTACATTGAAAATAATGCGCATAAAACTTTTATAACTTTTTGAAAGTGGTTTATGATATCAATGGCGCAACCAGGATTTTTAGACCAATGGGCAAACTCCCATTGTGACTAAAAATAGAGTGGGCAAAGCCAGAAAAATTTTTTTTGATGGGCAAAAGTTCTTTTGCTGAACGAAAAAAGAGGAAGTTCTGTATAAAAGTTGAGATCTTTCCTAAAGATCTAAACCGAAGACCACAGAAACCATATACTTCTATCTAAATCTCCGATAGTTTGTGTATATATGAAGTTCCTACCAAAATTTCATTGGGAGTACACAAAACATATGAATACAAATAATGATTCAAAACGAAAGGTAAAAGTCTTCTACGTATTTTCAAGTAGAGAGCTGAGTCAGTTGTATTGATAAGAAGACGACAAAAAAGTTCGTTTCTTTTCTCGATTAAAACCTACGTATATAAACACAAATGAATTTATCAAATTTAATAAAAAGACCATGAGACTTATTTTAATATTCTACACCTGGTTAAATGTTTTCTATTTAATTCAAACCACTGAAATTTCCAATTTTATCGATTTTGGTAAAGAAGCTAACGATGAAATCTTTAATATTCAATCGAACGATATTAGTCAACCAATTGCTTTGTCAGTAAAATATCGTTTTTTTAATAAATATTACGATGAACTTCGTGTGTCTAAACATGGTTTAATTCTATTTGGTAATGTCGATGAAAATGATTTATTAAAATTAAATATTCGAAAAGAATTTCCCATTGAAAATGTGACATTTATCGCTCCATATTGGATCAATACAAATATTGCAAATGATGAAATAAGTCGAATATTTTATCGAGAAATTCAATTGAAAAATGACATCGAAATCGATCTACTCAATCAAATAACAAAATTAGTTCGAAATGGTTTTCCAAAATTAGCTGGCGAACGAATGCTTTGGGCATTTGTCATTACATTCTATGAAATTCCATCTGAATTAGATCCAACAAATCGAAATACATATCAATTTATTTTAACAACCAACGGTTATTATTCATTTAGTTTAGTTACTTATGAGAAATTAGATTGGTCAATTGATAGTTACGGAAATCAACCTCTAATCGGTTTTAATGATGGTGATCAAAAGATTTTCTATAAATTTGATAAAACAGCAAATGAAATCGTCAAAGAATCGAATATTGGCATCGATGGTCAATATGTATTTCATTCAACTGGGAATATCAGTGATGTTCAATGTGAAACATCCGATGGTTTACAAATATCTCCATTTCGTGGTTCGATTTTCGGTGGTTATGAAATACGTTTACATGGGGTTTGTTTTAATCAAACAGATTATGAAATTCGAATTGATAATCAAATTGTCGACGATTGTCGATTAGTGAATCGTTTGTATATGATTTGTACAATGCCAATGCTTATGGATGGTGGACAAATTTCAGTTGAATTACTCGACAAAACAAATTCGACTTTGATTGATTCAACAGATTTTCTTGCTCATGTTCCTCAAGATAATGGAGAATTAATTCTAAGAAATTACATTGATTTAACTCAACAAATTGTCGATCCAAAGAATAATCAATTAGTTTTAGAATTTCAAAAGAATGAAATCACACGAAAATATCTTTTTCGAATTTTAATCTACGATTATTCGACACAAATCCAATCCGATGATCAAACACTTTACAATCAAACAAAACAACGAATCGATTTAGGTTTTGGTTATTTAAATCTATCTCAAATTGATAATCTAACAATTTCCTACGATCAAATATTTTCCGTTGCAAACGATCCAACAGATCGTGTTCATGCGTTACAAATCTCATTTGAAATCAAACAAAAACCAGGCTGGTTATCATCGGCACTGTTTATTGGCGCAAAAATCTTCACTGTTGCAGCGAAATTAAACTCAGCTTATTGTCCAGCGTGGTTACTTTTACAACGTGATCCCAATGAATACATTGAAAAGGTTCCTGTCTGTCCATGTGAAGTGCCGATTAATCCTTGGCATCAGGAATTTCACGGATTTCGAGCTGATGAAGGATGTGACGGAAGAAAACCGATTCAACAAACATGTGCTTATCATCCAAAAGCACGAGGATGTTATAGAAAACGATCGGATACGAGTTGGTCAGGTGCACAATGTTGTTACGATGAACAAGGTTTGTTCATTGAACAAGGCAAAGAAGGAGCGGGAACACTTGATGTTGTTTCACCGGATGCAACTAGTTGGTTGAAAAAGAGTTTAGGCATGTTTGGACATTTCTTTTCGGATTTTCTTTCGTATTGGTCTTGTTGTCGAAGTCTACTGATCAGCAAAAAAATGTGTGAAGCTTATTATAAATATCGACCTGCTGGCCGATGTGAACATTTCGAAATGGAATCCGTTCAAAAGTATGGAGGCGCTCATTTTGTTACACTTCAAGGAACATCGTATACATTCAACGGACAAGGAGAATTTACTCTCTTAGCACTTCCGTTATTTCATCAAGAAGTTCAAATACGTCTCAAACAAAATTCAGATTTAGTTAGCGGAATTTCAGCGTTTGCTATCGGATCGTTGACAACGAAAAAACGCGTTCAATTCGAACTTTTTCCTCAACATCGAGCTCTTGAAATTCGTATCAATTCAAGATTAATCGATATTCCTCATGAAGAATTTTCTATTCCAATTACGATCTATGAAGATCAATATCTGATTATCAAACGAAAAACCAACGGAGCATTTCGATTAACATTTCCTGGAAGTCCTTTTCGATTTCGAGCAACAATTCGACCAACATTAGATTTCTTTGATTTCGAAACTTTAGTTGAAAGAGAAAAATTTATCAAATTAAACACTTTATCTGTTGGTTTATTAGGTGATCTCAATGGATTAATGTTTCCCAATGGAACACGTTTATCTATTGACAAAACTGATCAACAAACTCTTGATGAATACGGACGTTCGTGGATGATTTCAAATGAAAATTCACTTTTTCATTATGTTTTCAATCATTCGCTTTCTCAACAACAAATCTGTAACAAATTCGCATCAACAGAAGAGAAACAACAATGTGAACAGATTTTTACAATTAATGATCAACAATTCATTGAAAATGACGATACACGTTCGTTCTATCAAGGAAATGAACGACAATTAGATTTATTAACAGTCACAGCTGACCTCACAACTAACTATGCAGTGCAATCGACTTTCTCTACCTTTTCTCTTATTAATTGTATTTTATTTTTATTCGTTTTTGTATTATAAAAAGTAATTCGCATGCAAAGTTAGAATGCACTTTGCTATTCAAAAATATTATCTCATCCTTGAAAAATGTCATCATAAAAAAAATATTAACCTGCTTCTATTTCATTGGTAGTTGCATTTTATCGTTCGATTACGTTGCTTTTTTTAGTTTCGATGAGAGATCATTCCCACGCAAGCACTTTTACATTGAAAACAAGGTGAAGTAAACAAATTGTATGATGTCGAACGCCAAACGAGTGGCAATAATTGGTGCTGGTGCATGTGGTTTAGTATGTGCAAAAGTTCTATTAGATGATGATTTCGATGTGATTCTTTTTGAAAAACACAAAGCAATCGGCGGGATTTGGTCACCAGATAAAGCCTATGCTGACCTGCATTCACAACAACCTGGAGGTACGATGGAATTTTCTGATTTATTCGATGGAAAAGGTAAAAATGAATAGAAATGAATTGAGTTGATTTCTATATTGATTTAAGAATTTGCTCCTTGGAAACATGTTCATGATTATTTGGAAAAATATGCGAATTTATTTGATATAAAAAAACGAATTCGATTTCAAACTCAAGTCGTCTCAATTTCGAAAGATGACTTGAAAAATGAGCAAATTCCTTGGATTGTTCAAACTGAAATTGTAACCGATGGAAAAAAGGAAACTTACGAATTTGATTTCGTAGTTATTGCTACAGGTCTTTTTTCACAACCAAATATTCCGACTTTTAAAGGTCAACATCGATTTTCTGGAATAATTACAAATCCTCAAGAGATTAAATCAATTGAACAATTAGAAAATAAAGATGTATTAGTCATTGGTTGTGGTAAATGTGCGACCGATATGACAGTTTTAGCTAGCAAATATGCTCGTTCATGTCACATGCTCTTTCGTAGAGCTCATTGGATGTTACCACGGCAAATTGTCAGTGGTTTCTTACCAGTCAGAATTCTGTTTATTCGCGCATTATCGACTATATATCCGCCTATTCCTAATGCACCTTGCGGTTTTCTACTTCGTTTTCTTCATGAGAAATTTCCGAGTTTGTTTATGAAAATATCCGAAGGTATTGGAAATGATATCATGTCGATTCATGGACCGGAATTTTCCGAAGATAAAATCTTTATTCCTCAACATCCACTTCGTAATATAGAAAATGTCGCGATGATATCATCAGATTTCGTTCAATTGAAACGTCAACATCGTTTTACTAGTAAATTAGCAACGATTGACGAAATTCTCGATGGAAAAACAGTTCGATTAAATACAGGAGAAGAATTACAAGCTGATATAATTATAGCAGCAACTGGTTTCAGTCAACAATTTCCATTTTTTTCTGAGAAAGATCTTCAATCGATGGGCTTAAGAGAAGCTGATGGTAGTATTCAATTGAATTTATATCGCCGAGTTGTTCCCGTAGGCATACCAAACATAGCATTTGTTGGTCATGTAGCAAGTACAGCTTATTGGACGATTGCTGAGATAACAAGTCATTGGATATCAGATTACTTTCTCAAACGATTAAAACTACCCAAAACCAAAGATGAAATGTATCGAGAAATTCAAGAAAATGGGGAATTTATTGTGAAAATCTTCAATCGAAATGTTGAAAACTATCGATACTATTGGATAAATCTAATTGAGATTTATTTAAACGATATAGGCGTTGATTTACACCGAACTACGAATTGGATATCGGAATATTTCGGCATTTATCGTCCAGAACGTATCAAAGGTTTACATGAGGAACGAAAAATAATTTTCTTAACTGGAAAAAAACCGACACATTTCTACTTGAGTTTTAAACTTACTATTTTCATTGTTTTCTTCTTATTTTTTATTTATTTATTCTTTTTTTAAATCAAAAATTGTAAACGAAGATCTTATATAATGAAAAAATACATATTTTTGTCATGCTTTTATGATTCGCCAACGCAACATTCCCAAATTTGTTTTTATTTTTCATTAATTTCGTCAGCTTCTCCAGGATTCGTTTGTTCTTGTTTTTCAACAACTATCCAGGGCGATCAATACGGCCGTTGTGACGGTACGAAACGATAGCGTATACGACCGTGCTAATTCGACTTTGGCGGTCATTTCAAAATATTCTCATTCAGCTTCGTAAAACAGTAACGAATCCGATGTAAATTGTAAATGAATTTTTGAATTAAGAATTAATCTTAAAGTATTTCTTCTTTCCATATCGGAATCACCCTCAACCCTTAATGTTCCATTAGCAATCATTCAAATGTTCATTGTTATTCTCGTGTGGAATTAATCTTTTATTTCATATTTTCTATAGTTTTTTTTGTACTGAACTGTTTTCATGTGAAGTATTTCGTTTCTGTCATTGTTTTATTCATGCATCAATTGATCTTTTTCACACTGTACAAATTTTATCAAAAAAAAAGAAAAGGAAAAGAAAGAAGAAAAGCGCATTACACCTCAATGAGTTGAATTGAAGAAAAAGAGGAATTAAAACTGGGAACATCGACGACACTTATTTAAGAACGAAAGAGACAAATACATGAAGCAAAAGAAGAAAAAGAAATCATGACTAGTGATAAACATGTAGATGAAGGGAGAAAAGAATAAAACATAAACGGGACGGATAAATAGCACCAAATGAAATTCGATAATTAGTTTGTTGAAGTTGAAATTGATGATGCCGATGGTTTCCAAGGTTTAACACGAACACGATAGAATTTCGTTCCTAATGGAACATTAAAACGATTATTTGGTTTTTTTGCTTGACAATATTCTTTGTCGGTGACTTGGCCAAGTAGAGGAGCTGTCGAAATATTGACTCCATTTGTACCAAAGAGAGTTGAATTAATCATAGATGTATTGACTAATGGAGACATATTTTGAATATCATTCGATGAAGAATCTAAAATACTTGAATTGACATTTGATTGTTGTTGTTGAGATGAATTTTGTTTTTGTTGAATATTAAATAATTCATAACAATCCGAATGAATAAAATGAAGTGTTGGTAAACAAGTATAAACCATAAAGTGTTGATAAACTTGATCAAAATAGATGATAACATGATCTGATCGATTAACTGAAAAGAATGCGATTGGTATTGGTTGTGGCGAATTAGTTGTTGATATTCGTGATTGAACCGATGAATTTAAATCGACACTGAGAGGCAATGATGATTGTGGTGATAATGGAACTTGAGGATGAGGTTGATTTGGTGGTGATGCAGCAAATGGTGTATAAATTTCGACAGCTGCACTTGAATCATTGGGAGAATTTTTGAAACATGAATCCATTAGAAGATTACTAATTGCAATTGGTCTTGCTTGTTCACTAGAGAAAACAATTTTACTAAAATAAAACAAAAGAACGAATAAAAGAAATAAACATACAGTTTAGGTGATGATGATGATGATGCAAGAGTTGTTGTTGCTGTTGTATTTCCAGCAGCTAGAATACTTTGAGCAACGAATGTACTTGGCATTGAAATGGGTTCACTTCGTTTGATAAACGATTGTCGATTCGTTGTTTGTTCGTTTTCTTGTTCATCGTCGATCGATGCTGTGAGTAACGAAGGATTAATCGTTGGTAAACTCTCCGATGGAGTTGGTGATGTTGATGATAAAGTATAGAAATTTTGTAGATTTTTGACACATTCTTTTAATTTATTGATTTTCAAACGTTTATCTTGTAATTGTTGTTCGAGCTGTAGAATTTGTTTCTTTTGTAAGCTCGTTGCATTCTGAACAGCTCGTTGAATGGCGAGATTAAATTGAACTTGTTGACTTTGATTGATTGATCTCCGCATAATAAGTTCGTCATTAGTATCTTGAATTGTTTGAATAGTTTGATCAGTGAATTGAACTGTTGATGTTTGTGTCGATTGATCTCGATTGGAGAAACCGGTGATACTTGTTTGTTTGTCTGAAACTTGTTTTTCGTCAGTTTGAGTGTCGATTGTTGCCGTTGAAGATTGTTTATTTGTGAGTTTACCAATTGTTTCTTGATGTTCACTACGAACTTTTTCTAATTCAAATTCGAAATCCGATTGAAGAGCTTTAACAATTTGTGATGTTTCAATGTCTTGTTGTCGACGAAATTCTTCGAATTCTTTTTCTAAATTCGTTAGTTTCGTTGTTAATTCTTGCTTTGTTTGTTCGTTAATATCATTTTGAATTTTCAACGTTTCATAATCTTGATTGAGATTACTCAAATCTGAATTTAATTGTTCGACTTGTTTTTCATGTTCAATATTGGCTTGTTGGAGACTTTCAATGACTTTCATGATCGTCTGATGATAGTTTAAAATGGATTCATGTTGAATTTGTTTGCTTTGAAGAATTTGTTCTTTCAAAAGTCGAAATTGTTCGATAATATGTTGATGATCTGTTTGTAGAGCAACTGAAGGTCGTGTTGGTGGCGAGAGTGCCATTTCAGTTGATGTATAAACTGTTTCCAGACTACATTGAATATAATCATCTTCATCTTCTCCTCCTCCTTGGCCACTTGTTGGATTTGCTGTTGTTGCTGTTGTTACACTGTTCGTTGGTGTTTCGGAAGCTAATTCATCTTTTGCTGTTTCTTCTTCTTCATCTTCTTCTACTTTTTGTTCATTATTTGATTCGATATCATCGGATGATGATTGTGAATGAACAACAGTCGATTTCGAACTACTATTCGTTGGCGATGGTAACTGTTTAGTAATTGTACTATTAACAATCGTTGCTGTTGAAGGAATAAAAACTGATAAAGGAACTGTTGTTGTTTTCTCTTGATTTTCGTCTTGAAGCCGTTCTGTACAACGAATCAACGATGATAAACTTATCGATGGATCAACCATCGATATTGTACTGTTCTGTTGTTTAATCTCGGGATATTCATCGAATAATTCATCTAACTCAGTCAAACTCAAATCAGGTAAATTCGTATCCAACAATGATAACGGTTCTTTCTAAAAAGAAAAAGCAAAAAATGTGATTAATCATTTGATTAGATTATAGAATTTACAATGAAAAATGTCGGCAATGCTTTCAATCCCGGTAATAAATTAAATAGAAAATGTGGTTCTAAACGAAATGAAATTGAAGTCGCAATGGAAACTTCGACGATCGAATTGGTCTTACCATACTGTTGAACAAACTGTTCACGTTTAGTTAATTCATCTTTGAAGACAGTTTTCGATTCTTGATGAATTGTTTGAGTGAATTGATTGAAAATATTTGAATATTGTTTTCGTCTGACACATTCAAATAAAAATGAATAATAAAGAAGAGGCGTTTGATTGAATTGTTTAAGAAAAGACATTGTTTTTTTCGTTCGATTGATTTTATGAATGTACAAAGATTGTTTGGCATCGTGATCAACTAAACATCGTTGAAGCGACATTAAAGTTCTATTTCAACAGAAGAAATTCATTTCATTTTCTTTGAATTGACAAATTTCTTTTACTTAAATCTTCGATGTAATTCGTTGATAATTTCTTGTTTTGATTGTCGAATTTTCTTTTCGATATCAATTAATTTTTGATGTCGATTTGCAATTTCAACTAGATTCTTTGCATGAATTCCAGTTACATCTTTTAATAACACACGATCTCGTTGATTTCCAACATTGGAACTAAATTTTTGTTGTTGAGTGAGTAAATACTAAACGAAATCGTCAATTTAAAGACAAAAAAAAACAAATTTGAATTTACATCAGCACAATCTTTTTGTTCGATTTGCAAACGTTTGACTGCTGTTAATTCATTTTGTATAAATGCAAATCGTCCTTCAATGCCAACCAAACGTTTCAATTCGTTATTGGAAATTTTCTTTTGGAAATCTTCGATTTCTGCATTCATCGAAGTTAAAAGTTCATCGTTACACTAAAACACTTTCATATTTATTTGAAATTCAAATCAAATTTCCAAACAAACTTCATCAATAACACGTGAACATCCACTGATAATCTCGTCGATTTTCATATTTCCTAACTAAAATCGAAAGAAAATTGACTAAATTTGTGTGAAAATGAATGAAACCTGAGCAGTAATCCATTCGAAAAGCGTAATATCTCCTTGATTTGGAAGATCATTGTCGAGAATTGGTGATGATTGATGAGTGCTTGTTGTTGGTTCGAGACTAATCGATGATGACGATGTTGATGTTGAAATTGTCGATCGATGCGAAAGTAAATTCGAATTATCGATTAAATTGATTAATTTCGATGGAAGTTTTAATTGTTGAAGAATTTCAATCGCTTTCGGAAGACTAAACAAACAGAATTCATTTCGATTTTTTGTTCCAACAACTTTTGTTAATTTAATAGAAACCTTTCGAACAGTTCAACATAAGAATTTCGTTCGGTTAAATATGTTTGATATAAACGATCGAATGACTTTTGATTCAGCAAAAAACTCCTGTAACAAACAAACGAAAATATTCGAATTTGACGAACGGAATTTGTTGAAAGTTACGAAAGTGTATCGTCAATATTGGCAATAACAGCCATCCATCCTTGATACTGAGCTTGTTGTTCACGAATAAATCTATCACAATTATCGACTATCTGTTGAGCATATTTGTTAAATTTCTATCAATGAAAAAGAAAAAAGTCGAGAATTGAAAATCGTTTCGAACGAAATCGATCGAACTTGTGCAATTTTTGCTCGTTCAACCATCGTTTCATATGTCGGCGTCATTGTTGTCCATTGATCAACTGTTGTTTGATCGATTGTTTCAATATTCGAAGAGAACGATGGGATTTGTTGGGGACGAGGTTGTTCTAAATACGATTTATCCAACAGATAAATCGGATTTTCTTCCTAAAACAAATTCAATTTTCTCGAAATAGAAAAAAAAAGACAACAAAATAATTCAACGAACAATTCCAGCGCATGTTTCACGTGTTTTGAGGCAAACTTGTTCGGCATCATCGTCTAATAATTCGCCTCCATTGATAAGTAAAATCTGTTTGGATACGGGAATTCGATGTTCATGTTGAATTGTTAATTTCAATGTTTTAACACTAAATTCAGTTTTTTTTGTTTTAAATAAATAAATTGAAATGAATTTCTTACTCTTTGAATGCTAAATCTGTTTCGAATACGTAAGTTTCACCGATATCAACCCGAAAAACGTATAACATCGTTTCAATTTCAGTCCATTCAAATGGGAAAAATCTGCAAGGGGAAAAAGCCTTCGAATAAATCTGATGCAAATCAAAATCAAATTGAACTTTGATAAAAAATGGTAAGGTCAAGTGACTTTCATAGATTTATCGATGTTGATAAAATAAAAAGAAAAAAAGAAACGGAACAGATGACAGATAAAAGAATCTATCTCTCAAGATGCATATGTTTATTTTTTCATCATACATCATATGCAATAAGACGAGAGAAGAAGAAAAAGAAACAACAATTGGACTTTCATTTGTCGCCAATAGTCTTTCAGATTGCGAAGAAGAAGACGATGAGCGCCCTCTCATGATCTCATCATGTTCGAACTGAATTCACTCACAAACAAAATACCCTCCTGCTTACTCCCTTCTTGCATCAGCTTTCTTTCGTCATTTTAGATTTTATTTATGCATCAATGAGAATATATTTGCTCACGTACATCACATCATTATAAGTACACGTGATATTAACGAACGACGAGACGAGTCACTCTTCTCTTCTATTTATTCAAGAATATGTCGACTGTTTTGTTCTTTTTTTTTCTACACCTTTCGTTTTTATAGATACGATACATTGATAAAAAGAAAAAGTGACGACAAAAAAACGAAAATACAACGATATAGAATTTCGTGATCAACATTCTTTTCTGACGCTGAATACTATTCAAATAATTGGCCTCGAATATTTTGGAAGTTTCTTTATTTCAATGAAATATTCCTAGAAAATTGCGAGATTATAAAGAAAAATTAACACAGAATATAAACAAAATGTCATTGCTTGAATAAAACAACAAATACTATTAGCTTGACTAAATAAAATCTGAAGATGGAAGCCGTTAGTTTTATAAATCAACATTTCTCTTGGCTTTTTGCGCTTTTTCATTTGCTTCTTCAGCTGTTTCATCAGCTTTTCTCTTTGCTTGTTTTCGAGATTCTTGAACATATTCTTTTCCCGATTCGAATGCATCTTGACCTACAATACAATTCATTTGCTAATCAAGCGAAAATATTTCACTGATCGACTTACTGGCATGACGAGCAGCTTTCAAAGCTTCGTTAGCTAGAACAAAATCATTTCAACAATTGATTCAATTTGTCTAATAACAAAAAACAAACCTTTATCTCGACTTAATTCGAAAGTTTGTTCGGCTAAAAACAAATTTTGAAAATAGTTAATTGAAAATAAAAATCGAATACATACGTAATTGACGAGCTTTATCTAAACCAGCAGCACCAGCTTCGAGTGTAGCTTTAAGTGCTTCGTTAGCTGAAAATAAAAAAAAAAGAAAATTGATTCGTCTGATTGAAACAATCATTGTCGAACCTTTATCTTTGCCAATTTCAAAAGCTTGTTCACCTAATTTTTGACCTTGTTTAAGACCTTCTTGAGCATATTCTTGAGCAGCTTTGTTTGCATCATTAACAAAGCTTGAAGCTAACACAAAACAAAAGATTCGATTGAGAAATTCTTTTTTTTCCTTTACCCGACGCTTTGACATCATCAGTAACTTTAGCTAATTTATCTTTCGCAACTTCATTATATTCAGCAGCAAGTTTACCTACAAAATAAGATATTTGTTGATCAGAGAGAATTTTCTGCGAAAAAATCTTACTTCCAGCTTCATAAGCTTCATTGGCTTTTTCTTTTAAATATTCTGCACCTTCGGAAACCGTTGGAGATGCAGCATTAATTGCTTGATTAGCTTTATCTTTAATAAATTCAGCACCTTCAGCAACTTTAGGTGCAGCAGCATCATAGGCAGCATTGGCTGCGTCTTTCAAAGCTTCGGCACCATTAGCAGCTTTATCTTTAATAAATTCAGCACCTTCAGCAACTTTAGGTGCAGCTGCATCGTATGCGGTACTAGCCGCATCTTTCAAGGCTTCGGCGCCATTAGCAGCAGCATTTTTCAAAGCTTCAGCTCCTTCGGCAATTTTAGGTCCAGCAAGATTAGCAGCGTCTTTTAAGGCTTCAGCTCCTGTAGCAGCTGCATTTTTCAAAGCTTCGGCGCCATTAGCAGCAGCATTTTTCAAAGCTTCAGCTCCTTCAGCAATTTTTGGGCCGGCAGCATTAGCTGCGTCTTTAACCTAAGACCAAATCGAATCAATATGTAAGAAAATGTAAATAAATAAATAAATAGATAGACGTACTGTTTCAACAACTTTATCTTTTAATTCAGAAGCAGCTTGAGCAGCTTGCTCAGTTGTAGATTTTTTTGCTATTGAAGTTGAAATTAGCAATACAAAACAAAAAATCGACAAAAATTTGTTCATGTTTATTATTATTGTTCGTTGAGGTCAACTAGTAAATCGTTATGAAAATATCTAAACAAAGATTATTTTCTTTTTTCGAAATCAAATTACGTCAAAAAAAAAATCTCAAGTTGACAAATAAAAAGCAGATAATAAAATGAAATGAATGCCGAAACAACGAGCATATTTAAATAATCGTCTCTCATCACGTGTCAGCAACACTCGTTCTCAAACCGAATGACTTCTTACGCCAGTAACACAAAGAACCTTTTCTCCACAGATGTCGCACTCTTTCATTCGACTTCTTAGGAAGCACAAAAAAAGACAAGAATTGATAAATGTTAATTACTGTTATGTTTTATTTCCGTGTATGAGTCACTAAAATTTGCGTGTGTCTGTTTTTGATAGAGTATATATGAACACAATCATTGTTTAAAATAGGTGAAAATGGAATAAGTTAGAGAAAAGAAAAGAAAAGAAAAGAAAAGAAAAGTAGCACCGACAACAAACAACAAGAAAACGACAAACGGAGAAAAACGAAAATACTTTTGAATTGATTTTAAACAAGTGCAAGAAAATCGAGATGAAGTTCATGTGGAATATCCAATTGATCGAGTGTAACCGTTGACGAAACATATGGATAAACAAGTGGAAATGTATAAGACAAATCGAAGTTTTCTTGTTGTTCATAATCAATTTTAGTTTGATCTTTCGTCGACGCAAGTCGTTGTTGTTTTAAAAGATCAGCCACTTTTTTGATTAATGCCGGTGTTACTTGATCATCGAAATCGTCCATTGATTTATACAGACTCAGTAATTTGGTCACTTGAGTTATCGTTAATCTTGTACAAACATTACTAATACTTGTTTCATCTTTTTTACAAAGAAACAATTGAACAGCTTGAGTCAACGGAAGTAAACAATCAGCAGCGCCGCTATCTTGCAAATTTTGATCACGTAACCATTCAGTCAAATGATTTAAATTATATCTAAACACACGAACGATTCTCATTGAGAATTTGCAAAACAATTAATTGTCTTACCGAATTTGAAGAGCTTTACTCCAATTACAACAATCACTTCGAACGAGTAAACCACGCAGAGCTTGAGCATCGATGATATAGAAAATCTGTCGAAATAATTGTTGAATAATAATCGGTTCAACGGAATACATTTGACATAATTTATGATAATCATTTAACTAAATCAAATAGTCAACAAATGACATTTCGAGAGAGAGGATTTTTACTTGTTTGAGAAGATCTTGTGCAGAAAATTTCGATCGTTTATCGTTGGAAGTCGATGTTGTCGGATTAATCGAAGGAATTCCACCGGAATCCAGATCTTCATGTTCGATAATCGCAGGAATAATCATCGGTATTAATTTCGCTTTGATTCGTTTGAGAATTTCATCATATAAATGAACAACAAGATCAGCAAATATCGTTCGATAATCAGTTAAATCAAAATTTCTCAATGCTTGTTCATTTTGTTTAATTGTATTTGTTTCTTGATATTTCTTCAAATCAAAAAAAAAACTTAGTTTTAGTATTTTCTCGAACAACACTCAGAGACGTACTTCTTCGCCGCTGTACTGTTGTAAAGTATGAAGAAATCGAACAGTATTTGTTGTCCAAAGAATTGGATAATCAATATCTTCATGTCTCTATGATTTACAAAAAAGAGAGAGAAAATCGAAAGTATTTGAACAAACGTAAAATTTACACGTGGAAGTTTTTTAATCTTCTTGGTAACAGCTGATAGAAATCCTGCGACATGTGCTTCGTCATCAACAAAATCAATATATCGAATGCACATAAATAGAATATATGCTGGAAGACCTGGAATATATTTTGCTGCTAAACGTGGTTTCAATTCTAAACAACAGATTGAATTGTTGTTGTTGTTGTTGTTTTTTGTCTATATAAAAAGGTGAACTAACCAATGATGACAGCATCGGTGATGCGTTCAGTTTCTTGAGGACTGCATTTGATCATTCCACTGAAATGTCTTGTACTCTGTCGACGAAGATCAACATTTGTTGGTAGATTCGTCGTCGTTGTTGATGTTGTTGCTGTTGATATCGAATTATTTCCATCGAAATGAAGATTTCCATTGGTCGAACCATTTTGAAGAACTTGTTCCCAGGAGACATTTCCTACAAATTCGATAACAAACATCTTTTTTTTCTAGAAAATCGAATTACCTGCAGAAAAACTTTTATTAACAAGTTTAATAACACGTCTTAATTTTCTAATTTCTGCTTGATTTGTTTGAATTTGTTGATGAAGTTCAAGATTCTCTTGAATAACATTGGAAATTTGCAATTTCATCGATTGATCCAACGTATTTTCATCGATCGATTTACACAAATCGATATTTTCTGTTTCTAATTGAACTAAACGTTCTTGAGTTCGTTCGTATTCTCGTTGATACGATGTTCGACATTGTTCAAGTTCAAGTTCCAACATTCTAAAGTCAATTCGATGATATTTTCAATTCAAACGAAAAAAAAACACGCTGAAACAAACTTGTTGATTTGTTTTTGACTTTGATAAGCTTGTTCAATCGCATCTGCTGCAATGATATCATCGTTCTCATTTTCATGTTGCATAACTCGTTCTTGAAGTTTCGATTTCATTTCGATTTGTTCGCGACGACGATGTTCTAATTCGGCGTTCAATGCATCGAATTGTGCTAAAATCAAATTATTATTATTGTTTGTTAAAATTAGAATTGAAAAATACCGAGAAGTTGTTCTTTCGCAGCCTTTTCATCGCCTTTGAGAACTTGTTCTCTCAATGTTTTGAGATCGTTTTTAAGTTTGTCCATTTGTAATTCATCGAGATGCCACATGGAATTTTTCTTATTTGCGTTCGATTTTGATGAACTTGACACGCCTCGTTCTAATTCTTCGTTGATATTTTTATTTTCTTGTTCCAATAATTTCAATCGACGTTGTAATCGAAGTAGAAGTCCACTTCCAACGGTTGAATCGGTTTCGCCGAGTTGATCTAACGGATCGTTGATTTGCGTATTGGTTAAATGACGTTGATGAGAATTAATCGTTGACGAAAGAAGTGGTGGTGGTCGACGAGGAGTTAACCCATCATTATTCAATGGCGTTTGATCCTAAGACACAAGTCAATAGATCAATTAAAATCAACTCTTTTCTTAGTGGATTAACCGAGAAAAAAAAACGAACTATGTCAACAAGAACGAGAGAGAAAGGCAAAAAAAATCAATTTAGTTTTATGCATGTATGTGAATATGATTCCTTTTGGGAATGAAAAGTCAGTCTCAAAGGTGAGCAAAACAAGAAATCTTACAGGTAAATCATCGAGATCAAGTGTGTCCATGAATTTGGAATCCCAGGTCATATTGGAATCGGAAATGGCTTGTTTTGTTTTCATAAAATTTCCATTTTGTAATTCACTTTGAAGATTTTCACATTTTTGCTCTAAACGATTCATTTCGATGACTAATCGTTGTCGTTGTTGTCGTTCGAGATTTAATTCTTCTTCGAGTTGTTTGACTCGTGTTGAAGATAAATCCTGTGACGATAAATCTCCTTTTAATTGTTGATTTAATTTGTCGATATCTTTCGATTTATTTTCAATTTCGTTTTCCAATTGAAGAATTTGTTCATTTAATTTGGAAATATTTTCATCTTTGGATTGTTTCATTTGATTGAAATCAGTTTTCAGATTTGTATTTTCATTTTTGAGACGTTCGATTTCCGTTTTGAGTAATTGATTTTCATCTTGTAAATGATTTGTTTTCTTAAGGTTTTGTTTTAAATCTTTATTTGTAATTTTCAATTGTTCGAAATCTTTTTTGACAATTTCAAGTTCTTGTTCTTTATTCGATAATCTTTCGAAATCTTTCTTTTGTTCATCGATTTTATGTTGAAGTGAAATGATTTTATTTTCTAAACCTTTATTCAATTGTTTTTGATGTTCGATCGATCGTTGTTCGACTCGTAGTTTTTTCACTTCAACACACGCTTCTCGTCGTCGTTGGTGTGACTGAAGAAGAACAATCGCTCGTTGAAAATTGAGAAATTGCTTTCGTTGAATCCACATTCGAATCGATGATTGAAGAATTAGAACATTTCGTTCTAAAATTCTCTGTTGAAGATGTTTTCGAACTAAAAATCCTCGTGAAAACGTTTGAATTTGAATAATCGTCGAACGTATTTGAATAAATCGTCGTTGAGCCAAGATCATTTTCCATTTCGATTGAAACAACGTGACCGAACGTGTCAAACGTATTTGTTGTGCATGTTGTCGAGCTAAATACGATCGACCTAAATTCTGAATTGTCAAAGCAATTTGTCGAAGTTTGAGATAACGTTTTCGTGCGTAATAAGCTCGATATGTTGTTTGAATTTTAATAATTGCTGAACGAAGTTTTTCGGAACGTAATTTTTCGAGATACGCGACTTGTCCGGCACGAAAAAAGATCTTCGTATTGCCGAATTGATATTTATCGTGATCGGTTATGTAGTTTTTAAGAATATTTTCGCATGTTTTTCGATAATTTGTTCGATCGATTTGAGATAAACGTGTTAATAAACGATAACGAACAAAAAAATCATGATACGTCCAACGAGACGGATAACCAGCTGCACTTATTCGAACTGTTTCCAAAACACCACACGCTCGTAATTGTTCAACTGCACGACGAGGTTCAAATCTTCATAAACAAAAAACGATTCGATTTTTATCGAAAAAAAGCAAAATTCAACATACGTAAATGCAGCTTTGATATCGTTCGGTTTTATACAACGAACGTAATGAGGTTCAGTTGAATTCAATGCTGACATTAGACTTGTTAAAGATTCACGAAACTATTCAACGAAAAAACAAAAACACGGGGTGAATTTTAATTTATAAACAAAATCAATTGAAGTTATTCGAAAACAAACACTCAAAACTCGAGATTATTCGAAGAGAAACACAAAAACCAACCTGAGACCCCAGTGAAAGACGCTGAAATTATTCGTTTTTTCTTTTCGTTTTCTGTCCGAAAACAATGAGACTCTTACTTGTGATCCAACGGTTTTCTTTCTTTGTGCTTGAGTTTTATGTGCCGCTTGTAGAGTTCCAGTTTTTTGAACTTGATAATTTTTATGTAGAACTTTAGCTGAATCTTCATCTTCTAAGAATAATTGAACAACAAAATCAAGCTAAAACAAACGAAACACCGAGATTTCTTGATATTCAAATCGTTTGTTTGTTTTTTACTTCGCTTTCTTTTAACATTTTCAATTGATCTTCTAGAACTGTATCTCGATTTTTCTCAAGAAATCCATCGATTGAATATTCAACTCGTTCAGCAAAATGATTGATAATAAATGTTGTATTAGCTGCTAATTTTTTCGTTGAAAAATCCGAATGTTTACCATGTTGAGTAACTAATTTTCTATGCCAATTCTCATCGGATCCTTTCGGCATCTTAACAAAAAACAACAGAATTGTCGTTTTTTTGTTGAAAAAAGTAAACAAACTTTGCATTCTTCATCCAAAAGATCTAAAATTCCTAGTTTATTTTCAATTAAATCGATACAAGATTGATTATCCGAGAATTGAATAAACGACCAAGTGATTTCTTCTTTCATATATTCTTCTTGTTCAAGTTTAAATACGTGCTAAACATAGTTCGGTTTTGTTTTGGTCATTTTCATTTCTTAGAAAAACAAATTCTACTTGACAAAATTGTTGTTGTAATTTTTCATTGGCATAGTTTATACAGAATTGTTCAAAACTATTCGTTTCAAATGTTTCAAAACTAAATACAGATTTTGATGATTAATTTCATTTTGAAATCACAATCAAAATCATTACCCATAAATATCTAAAACTCCGATAAATGATTGTCGTTGTCCAACATATTCCAATGATTTATTAATTTCTTCGACAATCCATCCGAATAATTGAGAATAAATATGTTTGGCAAGTGCATCACGTGCAAATAATGCCTAAACATAACAGTTATTCTATCGATTGACATGAAACTATGTATGAACTAACTTGATTGAGATTAAGAGTTGTATTAACAACTTCAACACCAGTTTTAATTCTTTTATTACAAAGCCATGTTCTCATTCTGTTTTCATCGAGTTTAAGAAGTGAACAAAATGTTGAAAATGCTCTATCAGATTCTTTGATAAATGTTGAATCTTGTTCACCTTCATGAATAATCACATTACCCAAATGAAGAATACCGGATAATAAACGAAAAATTGACATTTGAATTTTATTTTCAATTCCTTTTCAAAACAAAAAGATTTTCGAATAAACGAAAAAAAAAACAAATAAAAGAGAAACAAACCGAGAAGTGCAAGTGCTTCACGTGTTTCAGCAAATTGTTGAGAATCATTAACACCACGAATTGTAATTGCATTGCCTTCGGAAGTATATCGAAATTGATCAGCTGATACTACAGTTTTCAAAAAAAACAAAATCAATTCAATTCAATAGACAAATTTTCGTTCTTACAAAGAGCAAGTGATTTCATTTCTGATTGATTGACCTGTGAACATAGTTGATAGAAAATATGATAATTTCTTTCATCAGATGCTTGATAAACAACTCTTGATTTTTCTAATAAATAAGTTTTCATCGATGCTCCACAAATATGATTTCTTAAAAATCCGAGTTCAATATATTTTCCAAAACGCGATGAATTATCATTTCGAATTGTTTTTGCATTTCCAATGGCTTCCATAATTGGACTCGAAGCTAAGACTTTCTTTTCAATTTGTGTTTCTTCTAATAAACCTCCGACATTGGCAAAATATCTCATGGCATATTTTGCACTAACAGTTTTTCCAGCTCCTGATTCACCTGAAACAATAATCGATTGATTCTTAGCAAAATTAACCATCGATTGATAAGCTAATTCAGCTGTTGCAAATATATGTGGTTCTAATAAATGAACATCTTGATCACGATACAATTGAATCGTATCATTGCCATAGATTGACAATGATTCATAAGGATTTATAGCGACTAATACAATTCCACATTTTGTATAGATTTGAGATTTATTAAAACGAGATTCAAGATTATAGAGAACTAGAATTGATTTTGTTATTTACAATGAATATATTTTCTATGATTTGTTTACCTTCAGGCTCATTTAAATAGGATAAAGCAGTGAGATCTTTTTGACCAATAAGAATTTCCGGATTTCGTAATGGTGGAAGATCAGAATCAGATTTTATCGGAATTATTTCCTAAAATAACCAAACAAAAAATGATTTCAAATGAATTTCAAGATCGTTTCAACAAACATTTGCCCCTTCAGGTGAAGTCACTTGAAGTTGTCCTTTGCCATCATAATCTTTGCTAACTGCAACAGCACGCCACACTCTTTCCGCATCTGGCAACCAAACTCGTGCTCCCTAAATAATCAAAATTCACTTTCATATTTTCATTCCATCGATGATTTCTCATTCGTTTCACTATGAGAAAAAAAGAACGACAAAATTCTTAAGCAGCCTCGATAAATTTTGTTTTTCATATAGTTTTCAATCGATAATTGAAAAATAAAAAAAAAAAGAAAGAATCATGCAATATGATGATAAACTAAATATATAGCACAGCACACTTCGAATAAATTTGGCCGATTCAGTTTTGTTTTTTCTTTATACAAACTTGTCGAGCTTTTAGTTTTTCTGAACGTACTATTACACAAACAAATAGAAAAGAATAAAAATCAATTGCAAAATCTTTTCTTTTAGCAGAATGATTTTGATTATTTGAAAACTGAAAAGAGTAAATCGAAAACAAGAGATTTGTCTTCATACCTTCGTGTATAGTTCTCGAATCGACATTGGAATTTTGTCTTATTTATTGAATCATTGAGATTAATTGAATTCGAACTCTAGAAAAAAATAATGACAATCTATTTATTAACAAAGTATTTTCCATCTGACTAATTCACACATTTTGTTTTATTTGAAGAAAAAAATCTATCTGACACAAGAACAACAACAGAAAAAAAAGATGAGAATTCTTTTTGTATTTTATCTTTTTCTTTTGTTATTGATATTGGCTTGAAGAACATTGGTAAGATCATTGGTAATTCCTTGAATTTTCGGTGGTAACATTTGTTTAGTTTCATTGTTAATCAATCGATCGAAATCTTTGAATGCCGCTTGACCTAATAACAATAAAGCTTTTTCTTGTCGTTCGAATTTGGCTGTTTGATATTTCATTGCTTCGTGATGATGATGATCATCCGAAAGAATTAAATGAAATGCCGAGTCCATGATAAAACGAAATCGTTGCTGAAATGATTGCAAAAGTGTGAGAGCAACTTGTCGTTTTTCATCGAAATTTAATTGTAACAAATGTCGACCTTGCCGATAGAAATGCGGCGCTTGTTTAGCTAAATCAACAACTGACGCATCAGCCGCAAAGATCTGTCGTTGAATACGCGAATAGATCAATGGAAGTTCAGGTAACGAAGCAAATCGAGTTTTACAATTACAAATTGAGTAAACCATCCAATACGGAAGTTCAAGTTTCGTGTTCATTGTCAACGAAGCATTTCGATCTTCTTCATCTTCAGTTTTTTTGTCATCGTTTAATGATGATGCAGATGACGATTCAAGAAAACCTAATTTTGGTATATCGACTAATAATTGACAACGAATACGTTCTTGTGTTGATAAAATATCATCGATAGAAAAATAATCTTCGTACATCTGAAAACAAAAACAATTTCTTTTATTTTTTTTTAATCAATTGATAATTGATTGAGAACAATCTGACAACGACGATGAATCAATTCTGAATACGTCGATTTTTTTAAGATGAAATGAGAAAGAAACAAACGAAGCGCGTCTTTAACAAATTTCAATTTGTCTTTCGATGATAAATCAAAGAGATTTTTCAATGAAATGTCATCGATTTCACTGAATAATTTAACGAATAAATCAACTAAAAATGTTTTAGCTGAAACACTTAATTCGATGAAATTAAAATTCTAAAGCAAAGAAAAACAAATCAAATTAAAAAAAGAAAAAAAATGAAGAAAATCGAAATTTACTTTGAATATATTGAAATTAATCGATTTTGTTATTAGAAGTTGTGCTAATAACGAACTTAGATTTGCTAATTGTTTCTCATTGAGTAAAGATAAATCTTTAAATCGATCCCAAACATGATATTGCAATGAAATCTAAATGATTATTGATAAATCGAATCAAAATTTCTTTTATTTCGTTTTGTTTTACTTGAAAACGTCGATCATAATGGCAAAATCGTTGTAAAATCAATGAATAATATTGATTAAACGTCTTTTCATGTAAACAACAATGAACAGTAACATGAATAATTTCTCGTTCTTGAATTTTATTTAAATTTAACTTGTGAAGTTTTTCAACGGCATCATCACAATCCTGAATGAACAAGACAGAAAAAAAACAACACTTGCATCTTTGAGATTAAATTTCATTTTCAAGGATATGTCAACTCAAGTTCAATTATTCAAATGACAGAATTTAACACGCACAATCTTACCTCACTGGTTAATAGAATAGCAAAGATATTCTTCCTGAGATCGGTATTCATATGTTGTTTTTTAGCTAATTTAAGAATCTTTTGATTAAACTGTTGTTTCGATGAGTTCTCTTTGCTTTTGCCATTGGTCGATTCTCGTCGTTGTTGTTGTTGTTGCCACGCTGAACCAACGATCCACCATCGACCTTGTTCTTTAGCATTGAGAAAATCTTGTAAACCAACGTTAATTTGATTGTTTAATTGAGCAGATTTATCTTTGACTAAGTTTTTATAGATTTTTCTCAATCTTTCGATTCGTTCATGATCAAATTCGCCAGGTAATTTTCTAATATCATTATTTTTCAAACTTTGAATTGTCATAATCATAAATTCCATTCGTTTCGATGACGTCGAAATCGTGACCGATGACGAAGAAATCGTTTTCAATTGTTGAAGAAATGTTTTTAATTCCAAAGGATTATCTTTTCGCAAAATAAATCCAACTGTTCGTAATAATAGAAGAATTAATTCTAAACGTTTTTCATTTAATTGTTCATTTGTCAACAAATAATTGGCGAAATCAAGAATAATTTTACTATTTGTTATGTGAAAAGCATAACAATACGAAAGAAAAAGAATCAAATTATCGTTGATTTTCGTTGAAATATCATCATGAAAATGTTCGAGAAATATTTGAATAAAATATTCGAATAGAAATGATCCAATTTCTAAGCCAATATTTGCATGTAGAAGTGAAATCAACAGAGAATGTTCGGCTAATAAACTTTCGTTGGTTAAAGATGTTGTTGAAAGAAGACTTTCTTTATAGAGTTCATACAAAGATGAATTAACTAATGCTCGAGAATTTAAACGATAAATATTTTCAATTTCATTGAGAATCGAAGATAAATTCTTTTCGCTCAAACGATTTAATTGCCCATGAAGACGACGTTTTAATTCGCTCAATGAACTTTCTTCATCAGATGAATTCAATTTTTGACGAAGTGCTGGCGGAATATATTTTCCACTTGACATATTTTCGTTTTTACTTGAATCATTTTTGACAACATTGCCTTTGGCATCAATAGTTCGACCATAAATATCTTCTTTCATCACAGGAGTTTCTTCTTCTTCTTCTTCTTCTTCTTCGTCTGACATTTTGTTATTTTCAATAAATTTCGTTTGAATCTCGTTATTAAACTTGACAAGAGTCGTTTTTTTCTTTTTTGTTGGTTGTTGATCATCATCAATTTGTTGTTGATTTGCTTTTTCGATTCGTTTTTTCTGTTTGTCTGCTAACCATTGTTGATCTTCATCGAGTTGTTCGTTGTACCAAGCATTTGCTCCTCCATCAGCTGTGAAAAACAACAAAATAACAATTCAAATCAAATCGAAATGAAAACCTTCAGTGAGCAAAATTTGTTTTCTTTTTGTTTGATCACAAAAATCGAGAAGAAAATCTAATCCATCATCGATAAAACCTTTCGAATAACTTTTTTTGTTTGATTTTATCTTCAAAAGTTTTTCTAATTTCTTAATTTGCGCATCTTCGACTTCATTATCTTCGATTAAATTCTTTTTTCTCTGTTCTTTCGCAGCCTGTTCATCGAAAGTAAGTTCATCGGATTTCGCCTTTTTTGTTTTCTTTTTCTTGTTTTTTTTAATTTGATTTTCATCGAATTGAATCGACTGATGAATTGCATCGATCGATGTTGGAATCTAAAACAAAAATGAATTTATTCTCGTATGTCGATCGATTTCGACGACGAACTTTTTGTTTGTGAGTCCAAGCGTTTCGTTTAACTTTGACTAATTTTCTTTCCAATTGTCGTCGTTGTTTTCTTGTTAAAGACTTGTCCATTTTGGTTTAATCTAAAATAAATTGAATTGATTTTATCCAATGATTTCATCAGATTCAAGTTCATTTTCGACAAAAAATTCATTGATTTTATTTAAAATTTTATTCATATTCGAACTTTGTTCAATCATTTCATGTAAAATCTAGAAAAATTCAATTCAATTTTATTTCGAAATACGAAAAAAACGTCGAACTTGTTTTTCAAAAAGTGAATCTTTTGCATCGTTTGAATCGATCGCAAATGAATTTAGAAAATTTTCATAATAAGGAACCGATCGAAGTGCAATCTGAAAATTTTCAAAATAAAGTTCGTTGAAAAATCGAATAACGATGAAATACCGAGAAAACTCCTCTTGTAATCCATCCGTGATAAGGTTTTAATGTTTGCCCATAAGATTTATTCAAAGCATCTTCAACAGTTTTATCTCCTTGACCGAATTCGAAAAGAAAATTCGAGAGAAATTGAATTGTTCTGCAAAAAAAAACAAAGAAAAGTTCGCTTTTGGAATTCGATTGACTCTGATGAACCTTTTCAGCCAAAGTAAACAATCAGTTGCTGAATTCTTTTCTTTGCTTATTTTCAATTGAATTTCATCGTTTAAAATTGAAAATAATGTTTGAAATTTCGAAGGATCATTACTTATTTTTCTTCTTAATTTCTAAAGAAAAGACGCGTTTTCATTTTGTTTTTTTGTATTCAATAGAATTCTGCATACACTAATATTTCCATTCGCATCTGCACGCAACGGCGTAAATGTCGTACTATTCAATTTATCTACGAAAGAAAGACGCATAAATTTCGATTTCGAAGTTTAGTTTTACCAATAAGATCGAGATATTGTTCGCATGTACAAAGAAATAATTCAGCGTGAAGTTCTTTGAATGAGAAAGATGCAAGTTTAGCGAATCTAAAATCAATTCAAAAACGATTTAAAAATGAGAAAGAAATTTGTATTTACGTATGAGGAAGTTCAGTGAAGAATGTTTTGAAAAGTGGTTTTTCAGGTGAATTTATCGATCTAAATTTACAAAACAAAAACCGGTAAAACATCGAAAGAGAGAAATTTCTAAATGAACTTGATTTGTTGAGATTCAGTTGGTATGTTGGAATTTGAAAGTAAAATAAACGAATGAGATGAATCTCCCGTCGTTAATTTAATACATTCATCAAGTGTATGAATAAAAGCATCGCATGTTACACTTAACATTGAACTTGATTCATCGAGTTTCTTTTGAAAAAGAAATATTTTTCTTTGAAAATTGAAAATTCGATTGACTCTACTTGAACATCGGGAATTGGCGTATCGTTTGCAATTGATTTAATCGAATGAATACGTTGTGTGAGAACAGTTTCATAGAGACGTAATTCTTGAATTTTAATTTTAATTTCTTGATCGATTGCATTTCGATGAGAGACTTTTGTTGGCGATGGATTTGTTTGATTTTCATTTGAAGTTGTTGTTGTTGTTGATTTCGTTCCTCTTGATTTACAAGTTCCTAATGCGACCAGCCAACGTTGTCTTTCGGATTGAGATTTTGCTTTCAAACTGAAAAATTGTTCACCCGGAATAATTAAATCAAAACGAAGTGAATCATTTGGATGAACTGAAATTCGAAAAACAAATTTCTTTTTTTTTTTCGTTTTCTTTTTCGAATTTTCAATCGAACCTTTAACTTCACAAGCGAATATTAAACAAGAACCTTTACAACCTTCATGAACTAATTCACTTGATAAATAATAAGATAAAATACCCGTTTCACTCAACACAAAATATCGAGGTTGCCATCCTAATTTCAATTTCAACTAAGTTTTTAAAAACAACAAAAAAAAACAATTTCGATCGAGAATTTACCATTATAGTAATTGGTCCATTTCAAAAGTGTTCCTTCCATGAAAATTCATTTATCTGAAACGAGAATATATTTGTCAATGGTTGATTGAAATTGTGTTCTAGAACATTAAGTGAGATTATGAAGCGAAACCAATTTGTTCGTACGAACACAATCTGTTGTTGTTGATTTGAGTCCGAGGAAAGAAAACAAATCCAAACGTGACTTTTTCAATGAATACAATCGATTGTCTTCGAGCTTATCGAACGAAATATCTATTTAATTTGTCGTCAACAAAAAAAAAAGAAAATCACAAGAATATTTTTCTTCTTCTATTCGATGTTTTATTAACACATCACGCAAATGGAATAAAGCAGACTTTTTTTAAAAGAGATTTGTATAGTGACAGTTCGATTTAATATCGTATCGTATAGCGCGCGTTGGAATGAGTCATCACAGCACACATATTATAATAGAAGAGGAGAGAAGAGAGACACATGAAACAAACATGAATCACAACTGTTTCAATCGGCCAACTGACGAGCTTTTTAGTTTTGTTTCTTTTGTTTTTGGTTTATACAACTTATTTTTCTAATGAAAGCAAATTATAATTATATTTATGTTCGAATTTGGAATTATTGGTAAGAGTAAATGATTCAATTGGATTTGGAATTCTAAATCATAGCAGCAAGTAGCGGCATCTAATGTCATTTTTACAAGAAGAAAAATACTCGAATCTATAAATAATAAGTTGTCTCAAGAAAAGTGAATAAGTATCAATAGTCGTGCATTTTATATTTATTTGAAACGAGTCAAGAAAATGCATTGATATTATTCTATGCATATGATACAAAAAAAAAATTGGTTTTTGTTCAATTGTGTAAATGTAAAATGAACATTGGAACCTTTTAGCGAAGTCCACCTCGAGGACCACCACCCATACTTCCAGGGCCACCAGGGCCACCAGGACCACCGGGACCACCAGGACGATGAGGGTCGCTAGGACCACCAGGAAAGCGTGGTGGTGGTGGTGGTGGTTGATTAGGAGGAGGAGGAGGAGGAGGTCCAAGTAGAACTTTCTTTAAAAGACCTATAATGATCAAAGAAGTAAAATAATAATGAGTTCGTTTTTATAAACTCTATGATTCGTATGCTTATTACCCGACATATTTCAAGTTATTTCTTCGCGTACAATAGTATATGTTTTACAAAACGAAATTTTCGTCTTTATGCATCTAAAAAACAAACTATGTTTCTGTTTTTATAGCGTAGCTTTCTTTTCATCTCGTTTTTTTTCTGTTCTCTCAGGACTTTTTTTGTCTCAATTTGTCAAGATTGTTTTTATGAGTATGGTAGACATATTGTTTAAAACTAAATAGTACATAAGTAACTAAATTTAGAGAAATCGAAGTACTTAAAGTTCATAATCGAATTGTGAGAATAAAAGAAGGATTGCAAGTACATATTTGGCGTATATATTTAAAAAAAGATAATGTTTCATACAAAAAAAAATGCATTAAGATATCTGGAGAAACATCTAGAAAAGAAAGTACATTATTATCTTCTTTTCCAACATGGACTACTTGATAGATAGAGAAAAATGCGTAGCAAATTGTACATTTTAAAAATGGCCACCTGGTCCACCAAATCCTCCAGGGCCACCACCACCTGGTCCTCCGAATCCGCCAGGACCACCGAAACCACCACCTGGTCCTCCAAACCCGCCAGGTCCTCCGAAACCACCACCACCACCTGGTCCTCCAAATCCTCCAGGACCACCGAAACCACCACCTGGTCCTCCAAACCCGCCAGGTCCTCCAAAACCACCACCACCACCTGGTCCTCCAAAAAGAATATTACGCACAAATCCTATAACAACAAAATAAATAAAATAAGAATTGATTTTTTATGAATAGTACCTCCTAAATGATGATGATGATGATGATGACCAAACATATCGATATACGTATATACGTATTTCTTGTTTATATTAGAAAAATAATACTTGAATAAAGCTCTTTATATATTCAATGTTTGTACTTTTTCATAAAAATGTAAAATCATAACCCCACTCGTTTCGTCAATCGATTACTAAGAGCGAGAAAAAAGTACATTGATGTTGTCACGACGCATTTTCTTTCTTTTTCTCTTTCTCTCCGTATCGTTGCTTTCAAAATATTCACCCTTAGTATTCATCAATCAAATTAATAACGTTGAACCAATACTAATGATGCTAAGTACAATTTGACGTGTTGTTTATTAATCTATAGAAATTCTACTTAAAAATAATAAGTAAGATATAAAATGTTTCTAATATTTTGTTGAAATTTTAAAAGTGGTATTTTGGTGCTTCGGATTCTACTGTTTTCCATAAATGTTCCAATGTTTGAAGTATATCTTGATTGAGTGTGATTCCTTTTGAATCTTGTAGACTTTCAATAAGCTGATCGAGATTGGATGCACCTATGAGAATAGCATCACCTTCGGTAAGTTGTGAATGATTTAATAACCAAGAGTAACAGATTTCTGCTGGTTTGACATTAAGTTCTTTGCAACGATTCTGAAATGTTTCTAATGCCGAGAAAAATGTTTCTTTGCAATATAAACCAGTGTACAATTTGCCAACAGGTGTCGAAGGATCAAATCGAGTGTTGGATGGACCATTTTTTATTTGTTCTGATGTTTTTACGAGAAAACCTCCAGCAAGTGGTGAATAAGCATAGAAATTGATTCCTAATTTTCTTAAAAGAGGAAATAGTTCTTGTTCATTTTTTCGTGTAATTGGATTGTAATTTCCTTGATAGACAGATGGTAAAATGTAATTGTTCTCTTTACAAATCGTATAAACTTTCTCAACTTCTTCTGCAGAAAAATTCGAAAGACCAAATCTTTTGAAACATCCTCGTTGATAAAGATCATTGACTGCACTGAGTGTTTCTTCGAACGGTACCGATCGATCTGGTCCATGAAGATAAAAGATATCTATTGTCGATCGATTCAATGCTTTCAAACTTTCTTCACATTGTGCAATTGTATCTTCTTTCGTTAGTTTTCGTGTAAATGGATTTGCTTTTGTTGATACAGTGAATCTTTGAAATGCTGGTGTTTCACCGAGTAATTCTTCACTTGTTCCGGATCCATATCGTCTCGCAGTGTCAATCTCATCGATTCCATTTTGTGTAAGAATATCGAGTATCTGAGACACTTGTTCGACTGTATTGAATCCTTTTCCTGTTTTGTGAAAACTTGCAGTACCGAAAACTCTCTTCACTTTCGACATTATTCAATAGAATCACTTGTAAAAAAGAAAATGAAATATAAACGACACTAATATTTATTTTAGATATAATCATGAGCAAGTAGAATTTTCTTGTTATCTCCTACTCGTTCTTTTTTCGATGATTACACATGAAACAAACAACTAATAAGAAAATGATTTGTAGGATATTATAATAAAACTATTAAATGAGAGTTTTTTTTTTCGATTAATAAAAAAGAAAGAAAAGTTATATTTTAAAATCGGCCTCCAG
>ERZ781398.441-NODE-441-length-53419-cov-4.497658_pt1 | contig 53419 bp, 63 predicted proteins | sample MGYA00433077_ERZ781398 | MGnify/ENA primary metagenome ERZ781398 (study PRJEB29847, sample SAMN06458254) | wastewater metagenome | isolation source: Wastewater bioreactor | place: South Africa: Cape Town | study: EMG produced TPA metagenomics assembly of the... | reverse complement strand
TGCTGCTTTACTAGCAACAATGCCGACTTCATTTTTAGCTAGACAACGATATGAACCTTGATCTTCTTTTCTTGCCGAAGGAATTTCGAAGTAACTGAATGAAGAATAATTTGCAGTTAAATTCTCCCATTCACGTAACCACATGTATGTCGGTGGTGGATAGCCGATTGCATTGCAAGTAAACACTTTTCGAGAACCTAATGGAACATCGTTATCACTTGATTCACGTAGAATAATTGGTGCTTGTAATTGTTCACTGGATATGGTGGAAACAAAGAACGTAGAGACTATACACAAGTAGTTAAACAACAACATATAGGAAAGATGATGATATGTACATTCAATGGACGATGAAATCTAAAATAATAACGAACAATAGACAAAAAGGAAACGAATATGTTATTATTTCTCCATATGTGACAGTTGACCGACCGTTGACACCTTTTGAAAGGTATGAATAGATGAGTCATCATCGATGACCAATGACCATAGTTCCTCAATTGACCTTCGCTTGTCACCACTTGTAACATCTTCTGCCCTCTATATCCCTTGGATACCACCTACACATAACGCGTAAAGCTGTTTTTTTCGTGTTTCATTCTTCGAAAAAAAAAACAAACATGGCAAAAATTCAGAATGTTCTATTTTTAATATGGCTCGACAGTAATATCGATGAAAATTCTACTGATTGTCAAAATACAATCAGTCAATTGCAACAAGTAATCAGCTCAGTGAATATCTTTACTGATGGTGAAGCATGCCTTCGATTTGTGAAAAATATTGCTGATGCCCAAGTATGTTTGATTATTTCGGGAACATTGGGCGAACGTATTGTTCCGCAAATACATAATTTGATTCAAGTGGATTCGATTTTTATTTTCTGTAATAATAAAACATATCATGAAAAATGGGTGAAGAATTGGCCGAAAATTAAAGGTGTTTTCACTGAAATCAAGTCGATATGTACAGCTGTCAAAATGACTGCTCGTCAAAGCGAACAAGATTCGATTTCAATGAGTTTTGTCGATACAAATGTGACCTTATCAAAAGATCAAATCGAACCATCTTTTATGTACACAACTATATTAAAAGAAATTCTATTAACTATTCAATTCGAAGAACAACATATTCGAGATTATATTGAATATTGTCGAAATATGTTTGCCAATAATCCTAACGAATTAAAACTAATCGATAAATTCGAGAGTCAACATAGGACAAAATCTGCTGTATGGTGGTACACATACGAATGTTTTTTGTATGTTATGTTGAATCGTGCTCTACGACAAATGGACGGAAATATTATTATCAAAATGGGATTTTTTATTACGTATCTTCATCAACAAATTGATGAATTGTATAGAGAACAGTTGAAAGCAGGCAAATTTAATAAAAGTTTTATTGTTTATCGTGGACAAAAAATGGCAAAAGTAGAATTCGAAAAATTACAAAAGATCAAAAATGGTTTATTATCATTTAATAATTTCCTATCGACAAGTAAGAAACGTGAAATTGGAATGAATTTTGCCAGTAGTAATGACATTGTTCATTCGGATAACGTGGGAATTTTGTTCGTTATGACTATTGAACCTCATCAATCGACAACATCATTTGCATCAGTTGCTCACATTAGTGATTTCGGTACCAGTGAAGATGAAATACTTTTTGCGATGCATTCCGTTTTTCGGATCAATGAGATTAAGCCGATGAATGAACATCAGAATGTCTACCAAGTGAATCTAACTCTTACTACTGACAAAGACAAAGATCTTCAGATATTGACTGATCGTATTCGAGAAGAATGTGCTCCGAATTCGAAAGGATGGTTTCGAGTAGCTTTAGTTTTGAATAAAATGGGTCAATTTGAAACGGCACAACAAGTTTATGAAATGTTATTGGAACAAGAAACAGTGGAAAAAGAGAAAGCAGTTATTTTCAATCAACTTGGCCAAATGATGCGTCAAAGAGGAAAATATAAAGAAGCTATTTGTTTTTACGAAAAAGATCTGGAAATTAGTCAAAAAACACTTTCTCCCAATCATCCTGAATTAGCCGTGTCCTACAATAACATTGGAGTAGTCTACGAAGAAATGCATGACTACACTAACGCATTATTGTATTACGAGAAAGCACTTAAAATTAAACAACAAACACTTCCATCGAATCATCTTGATTTCGCTGGATCCTATAATAATATTGGCAATGTATATGATGAAATGGGTGAATATGCTAAAGCAATTTCATCGTACGAACAAGCACTCGTGATTAAACAACAATCACTTCCTCAGACTCATCCTAGTTTAGCTACAACATACAATAATTTAGGAACGACATACGAAAGAATGAAAAACTATTCGAAAGCACGGTCTTGTTTTGAAAAAGCAGTTGATATCGCACAGAAATCATTGCCAGCAACTCATCCAACGTTAAAGAAATGTCAAAACGATCTCGAGAGAATCAAAACGAAGATGTAACTTTTCTTTTGTTTTTTTTCCACAAATTTCCATGTGTTTCATTGCGATTTTGTTCATTCATATATCATTTAATATCAGATCCTACGTCGTAAATGAGATAGTTATATTGATTTGAAGATAAATCGTATAAAAGAAAGGAAGAAAGAAAGAAAAAGGAATGAAATCACGTTTTCTTCTTTAGTGTTTCATTTATACGCTAATAGATATAGGTGATATCTGCCTATTGAAGATATTCAATTTTGATGATTTGATATTGGAAAATATTACGATATGAAAACGGCAAAATTGCAAACGAATACTGATCATCGTATCCAAAAGTACGTCTTCCAATCAGTTCCGTCAAAAAAAAAGGTGTACCACAGGGGAGCTGCATATAGGCCCGCTTTTATTTATTTTATATTATTACGATATACTGGAAGCATTATTCATTCCATCTAAATAAAGAATAGTCGAAAAATTTAATAGCCAACTTTATTGATCTGTTCATCTATGGTTGGACTCTAAAAACATCAAAATTAAGCATCTATACCAAAAATCAAAGAAATAAACTTTTTTCAACGGTACTTCGAACTAATACCAGGGTCATTGAAGACTTCCTCCAGCACAAACTGTCAATTTTATATTTAAAAGAATATCTAACCAACTCAAAAAGATTTTCGAACAGCACCGAACTGATAGACTGAGATTTATTTAAAAATCCTTGTATATATTTCGAAATAAATCTAGGTATCTCGTCACTGCGATAGTAACTTGACTAATGGATATCTGTTTATCATAATTTTATGCTCTTAAGCGTATAATAAAAAACAGAAGTAATCATATTGATTATTTTCTATGACTAAAGCCATTTGACGTAGCTCCTCATCGCTTATTTCGGGGATTGCATAATGATTCGAGTTGTTTGCTGCAGCGACTTGAGTTACACTCATGAATTTGAGTTCAGTGGACGATTTTGGCGCATTCTGGTTACATTGAACTGATGAACTTGTGCACGTCATTTATCTTTTTGCTTGATGGTCAATTTCATCAGATATGGTCCGAATACTTCGCTATGCGATTGACAACGTCTTTACGTACTTCTGCATGTAAACTGTACGTGATAAATATTTTCGTCGACAAACGGTTGTAAGAAATTCCATTCGCAGAATATTGATCGCGCTCATGTGTGAAATTAAGTTTTATGCCACATGGTAAAAAAATGTCATAGTGGCATGATTCTGGGATTTTTTCCACTTTAATTTGATGATTTGTATATTTTAAAGATATCATTTGAGGGTGTTTAATACTGTTTTCCATCACTGTCTCAAAATCATCTACTCTTCAAGGTGAGATATTTATTATGTTGATATTCTGTTGTTGAGTATCATGAAATGGTAGTTGATGCACAGTGTTAACGACACATCCTTCAACAATTAAAAATTTCTAAAAATCGCTAATATTGCTAATGAATTTCATAGCCGATCGACGTTGTTCACTTGTATATGTCGGAAAGTATGTATTCACTGAAGAGTTCAGTAAATATTGAGAAATTTTATTTCGTTAACAACTTAACGTTAAAAATGTTTTACCTTTTAAAATCTTTTCTTCATGTTCGTTTAAATTCCGATTTAAATCAGTTGCCCAGCAGTATAATTCATAGTTAATAAATCCGAAGTCTACTGGATTGAAATTAGTATTAAAGGACAAAAGTCTTGAATAGCATTGAAACAATGGTGTAAAGTAAGATTGACATAATTTTCCAAATCCTTCAATGCTAAAGCACGAATAAATAGAGAGCTTGTTTTGTCAATTAATACGAGTTTATCATTAACCAGCTCACACTCGTCCAAATAATTGTCGAAACACATCATTAGTTGTTGGTGCAATTGACAAAAATTGATCGTCGTTATTTACAATTTGTAGAAAGTTGGTTTAATAAATATCAGATGAGTAACATTCATTCTTAAGGAATTGAAGTTTGAGATAAGAAAGAAACTGATCTTAGTAAATGCAATAATGATAAAAAATAATTATCATGCAACCTAAAAACTTTAATGGGCAATTAATGCCCTGACAAAATTGTAAATTTATTAATTATGCATGAATTGAATACAGTAGAAAGTCTCTATTGTGAAAATGAAATCTTTTGAAAAAGAGGAAGATCATTTAAAGTTGTTGGAATAGTGTAATGCTGTCTACCTTGAGAAATCTGTTTAGTATAATATTGGTCCCACTTAAAATCTACTGTATCAAAATTTGGTAACTAACCAGTGTGTAATGTTGATTGATATGTATAAACAGATTCAACTAAATCATCAATTCCAAACATAAACTGATCTTTAGCTTGATAACTTTGACTGTCATTATTAAAATCATCAAACACTGATCGTAGAATAAGCGTACCATATTGACATGAAATATTCAAATGATATTCAGCATAGTCACGTAATCTAATAGGTTCAATGATGCGTTGACTATGATTAAATAGCAAACCTTCATTTGGACCACCTTCGAATATCGTTACCGTAATAATTTTCTTTGTATCAACAATTACATTTGCAGAAATTGCAATTGTTCAGTTATAATAAACGATGCTAGATGATGACATCTTTCATTTGTTACATAATATTATTTAATTGGTCCTGTGAAATCTGTATGATTCAATGTGATATGCAATGAAGCTGATTATTGATAATTTCAGAAAATGTTTACTGTTCAAGGTTTACTAAAATTTCGTCGTTTTCCATTATCTTATCAAGTCGCCTACAAAACGACTTCACGATCATTTGGTTTTACAGAAAAACTGGATCAGCAAATGATCGAATTTGTAAATTCAAAACAATATAAACAAGCAATAAAATTGTTCAAACAATCCAAAGGACATACAGATGTTTCGATCAACATGGCATTGAAAGCATGTACTTTATTGAAGAATTATGAGTTTGGAAAACAAATTGAACAACAACTCTCTGTTCGTTCACAACAAAATGAGTTTATTCAAAGTTCATTGCTCCAATTGTATAGTAAGTTTATCTTATGTTCTATAACAAGAATTGTATAAGATGTCAGTTTAGTGCATTGTGGTGATATGAAAGATGCAGAACGTATTTATGCGAAAATTAAGAATATATCCAATCGAGTATATACGATCTTATTCAAAGGTGAAAATTATCATCAATGAATTGAATGTTCATATATTTATTCTAGGATTTATTATGAATGATCAAGCAGAGAAAGTTTTAGATTTAGTTGATCAAATGAAAGTTAAACCTGATCAGTATAATTTGACGATGATATTCAGTGCTTGTGCTAAAGTGAAGAATGCTCGAGCAAAAGCAATCGGAATAAAATTATTCGATACAATGTCTAATCACTTCAAGACAGATGTTGTTTTATTAAATGCAGCATTGAATATGTTGATTTCTATTGATGAAATAGATCGTGCTGAAATATTATTCAATTCGATCAAGCGAAAGGATGTAGTGAGCTATGGTGCTTTGTTAAAAGGTAAACAATTATTTAGCAAAGAAAAGTAAAATTTGAACGATGATTTGTTCAGGATATGTTGAGAAAGATATGAACGAGAAAGCACTGAATTTATTCGAACAAATGCATATCATTCCAGACAATATCATTTATACACTTGTATTCAAAGCATGTGCTCAACTTAACAATGAGCGTGCACAAATTATTGGAAGACAATTGCTTGCTAAAATATCAACTAAAGCGCATATTGACAATACAGTATGGAATTCAGCAATTCATATGTTAATGCAATTTGGTAATGTAAATGATGCTGAACGTATATTTAAATCATTGAAGAACATAAATATTGTCAGTTATGGTACCTTGATGGAAGGTATAAGCTTTTTAAAAAACAGCTATTGCAGTGTTATTTAAAAGAATTGTAGGTTATTTTGCAAATGGTATGCATGAAAAAGTTCTTGATCTGTTCGAGCAAATGTCAATTGATCCAAATAATGTTGTTTATACAATTGTTTGCAAAGCTTGTGCTGAACTTAAAAATAATCGAGCAAAAACAATTGGAATGAAACTATTTGATAAATTAACCAATGTCGATGAAATGTTATTGGTAACAGTAGTTCATATGTTGATGAATTTTGGTGAAGTGAATCGCGCTGAAAAAGTTTTTGAGTCAATGTTACAAAAGAACGCCATTAGTTATGGTTCAATGATACATGGTTTGATTTTTATTAACAGAAAATCTATTGAGACAATCAATCGGCTTTATTTAGGATATGTCGAGAACAATTTAAATGAAAAAGCTTTGGATTTATTCGAACAAATAGCAATCAATCAGGATGAAACTATTTTGCCAACTGTTTTCAAAGCATGTGCTCAACTGAATAATGAACGTGCACAAGTCGTTGGACGACAATTACTCGAACACATACAGAAACAGTCGACAATTAACAATACAACATGGAACTCAGCGCTTCGTATGTTGATGAAGTTTGGTGATATAAATGGTGCTGAATATTTCTTTGAATCGTTGCCAAACAAAGATGTAATTAGTTATGGTATCATAATGTCAGGTAGAATCTTTCAAAAACTTACAAAAAAATATTTATTTGACATGATTTTAGGATACATTGATAACGATATGAGTGAGAAAGCACTGAATTTATTCGAACAGATGGAAATTGATCGAAATGAAGTGATTTATACACTTGCGTTCAAAGCTTGTGCTCAACTTAACAATGAATGTGCACAAATTATTGGAAACCAATTACTAAATGAAAGATTGAATATATCGGAATTAGGTGATACAACGCGAACATCAGCAATTCATATGTTAGGAAATTTTGGAGATATAATTAGTGCTGAACAATTATTTGAATCGTTGAAGACAAAAGACGCAATTAGTTATGGTATCATGATGAAATGCTATAATATCAATCGTATGGCATCGAAATCTTTGAAACTTTTTAAACGAATGAAACAAGAAAATATTACTCCGACACCTGTTACTTTCACTTTTCTTTTACAAGCATGTGCTCAAATTGGTTTGCCTTTCACTGCTCGCTCTATTATTAATCAAATTCCACTGGAATTACATGGCGAGATATATATTGCAAATGGCTTGATCAATGTTTTGGTATTATTCTATCATATTGATCTTACAAGAATTATTCTTCATCTTTACTTATTTAGGGTAAAATTGGTTCAGTTGATCAAGCATATTCAATATTCAAATCAGTAAAAAGTCCTGATGTTTATACTTATAACATCATGAGTAATTGATTTTCAGTTTGTTAATTACATCATTTATTATTTTGCTGATTTTAGTGAATGCATATGGTCTCAGCGGGCGAGGTGTTGATGCTATTGATTTATATTATCAAATGCCTTACGATCAATGGGATGAAATATCTCATACTGCTGTGTTGAATGCATGTTCACATTCTGGTTTAAGTAATCAAGCTCGTTCGATATTTACCAAAATTAACAACAAAACTGAACGAATATATACAACAATGGTTTACATTTAATCTTTTCGTTCTCATGAAGATTTATATTTGAGTATTTCTTGTAGATCGATTGTTCCAGTCGATTACAAATGTTTGATGAAGCAGAAAAACTCATTCAAGAATACGAGCAACTTTCGAAACAATTTTGTTTATCAATGTATAGTGAGTAATTCATTTTGTTTGTTTTAATCGTTGTTTTTTTCGCTGTTTAGTGTCTGTGTTGTCGGGTGCAAGAAATGCTCGTAATTCTGTTTTAGCATCGAAATTATATAAGAAGATGCAAGAGATCTTTCCCAATGAGAAGGATGGCCTTATTTCTGCTTCGATTCTCCTGTCAAATATTTATATGTCGATCGGTGATGATGAACAAGCATCAGCTATTCGACAATATCGACTCAATAACTACGGTCGAAAAGTGACTCCAGGGGAATCAAGTACCGAAGATAATGATGAATTATTGGTAAGCAATTACATTAAAAGAAAATTTGATAATTATCAAAGTATACTTTTGATTCTCTTTAGATATTCAGAGCTCACGATCGTTCGCATCCATTTTCAGATGAGATTCATGCTGAAGCAATGATGATCAGCAATGAGCTACGTCAACATGGTCATCAATTCGACGGAAGTTGGGTCACTCGACCGCTTGAAGAGACTGAAACAGTTGAATCAATTCTCTGTAGTCATAGTGAACGACTTGCAATTGCTTATCATTTTATTCGTGGTAAAAAGCCATCGAATATTCACGTGGTAAAAAACTTACGTGTTTGTGGTGATTGTCGTAAGTTGATGTATTTTATAAATGCAATGATAAACTATGTTTTTTCTTTGTAGATGAAGCAACAAAATTAATCGCAAAGATTCGTCAATGTGAAATATTTGTACGTGACGCCAACCGCATGCATCACTTCCAAAAGAATGGTCAATGTTCATGCAATGACTATTTCTAGATTTTGTTTCTGTTTTTCTAATAAAACTCATTGTTAATCATCACTAATTTCAGTATTTTTATCTGTTTTATTGTTCTGTCAACATAAATAAGTAGATGTCACCAATGAATGAATAAGATTCTCTTCTCGTTTTCATTCGCTTATCATGGATTGACCCCTTCGCGAACTCGAACTAGCGATAAAAATCGAACGTTTCAAGTAATGACTTCTAAACTTCTTATCAACGCTCTATAAATACAGTTTTGCAAAAGCATATCATCTTGTCATTCATTTAACATAAATATGTCGGCACAACGACTAGAAACTATTGGTCGTCATATTCGATTGAGTACTCAATATGTATGTAGAAAATTTACTAAAGCTTTCATATAGATTAAAATTCAATTTCGTTATCTAGAAACAGCCTCAGTACGAATATACACTACCGAATAGTGTTTTAACTGATGAACAACGTGATTTCTATGAAAAGAATGGTTTTATTGTTATTCCAAATTTAGTTTCAGCAGAAGCTTTAGAAAAATATCGGTACGTTGATGATGATCAAATTTGACAATCTGTTTTTTCTGCTTGTTGTTAAAATAGACAACGTTTTCAAGATGTTTGCACCGGTAAAGTACCGAGATTTGGCATGACAGTTATGAAAGATATTGCCATTGCTAAATCGGAATTTGCTGATGGCGAAAAAGCGATTACAAAAATTCAAGATTTTACATTCGATGATGAACTATTTCAATATTGTTGTCTACCTGAAATTGTTAAATATGTCGAATGTTTTCTCGGCTCGAATATAATGGCCATGCATACCATGGTAATAGAATTCGAAAAATCTTCTCTTTCAAATCGATCTAGTTTTTAGTTGATCAACAAACCACCTGACCCAGGCACGCAAACATCTCGACATCCACTTCATCAAGATTTATATTATTTTCCATTTCGTCCAGCGAATCGTATTGTTTGCGCTTGGACAGCGATGGAACATATTCATCGTGGAAATGGATGTCTTGTTGTTCTACCAGGCACACATAAAGGTCCACTTCTTGAACATGGTTATCCGAAATGGGAGGTAGAAATCTTTCTTCAGTTTGATATATTTACAATTGTTTGGTTATAGGGTGGTGTGAATAAAATGTATCATGGCATTCAACAATTCGATCCAAATGCTGAACGTATTCATTTAGAAATGCAAACGGGTGATACAGTTTTCTTTCATCCATTACTTATTCATGGTAGTGGAACGAATCGAACTGACGGCTTTCGAAAAGTATTTGTTTTCATAGGTGTTATGATGAAATACTTTGTTTTGTTTTGTGTCTTAGGCAATTTCATGTCATTATGCTGATTCTGGTTGCGAATATATCGATTGTGCTGAAGATGATATACAAGGCATGATATCGAATGAAGTCTTAGAACTCTTTCGAAAACGAACTGGTGATGATTCAGCTAAATTTCAAGATGTCTGGCGATTAAAAAGTCGACTCGTTACTGGTGAACGACTTAATCTATAAAAAAGAAAAAAGAAAACATGATGACTCATTTTTTTTAATATTTCGAAACAGAGTGCTTTTTACTATGCAAATTTTGCTTGTCGAATAAATATATAAGCAGAGAATGGATTTGTTAAAAAGCATACTTACCTGCCACGGATGCATTGACGATCACGAACGCCAATGCTCCAGGTCGAGGCGTGGACATTGCACATCGTCCTCGTTGACGCCTGCGAAAGGTCCACATCGGACTTTCTCGAGTGGATAATTTGTTCCGCGGCCATTTGCGTTCGCGCATTGGCCCTTTCAATTAGCAAGAAAAAAAAGAAAAGCAAACGATCGAACTTATATATTTCGGTAGACGTCCTCTGACTATTTTTTGTTTTTTTTTTATTTAGTGTCTGAATCTGGTATATATGAAAAAGAAAAGAACGAAATCCTTTATTACATATGAAACACTGCTGAATTTCACACAAAAAGGAGGAAGAAGAAGATGATGGTGATGAAAAAAAAACGAAAGTGTCATGTTCGAATGAAATTGTCTAGATGTTCTTTTAAAAGTGACTCCATGGATGAGCATAGAGTGCTGTATTATTCAATTCCATATTTCGTGATATATCTTCAGGAATTGTATGAGATAACCATCGTCGATATAAGGCATGATATCGTTCATCACATAAATGTAAAGGATTTCCACGTCGTAAATTTTGATCTGTTTCACCATAATCATCGAGATATGGCGCTGGCATAAGTGCACCTCGTGCTTTATGTGTTCGTCCATCATTGACAATATTTAATAGAAGTAATGAACATTCTTTGACACGTAAATACAAGCCAATCGAACCGCAACATTGTTGTGTATGAAGATTGCATGGTCCAACATTTTGATCGACATTTAAAAGTGTCGATATCAAACTATTCGCAGTTAATAATGGCGTTGGTGACGATGTCGATGATGGACGTACAACAATCTCACCACATGTTAAACATATACATGGCGATCGAGTTTCATCACGAGCATATTTATAGGGTGCAACACCTTGTGAAACTTGATTCATAAGATCGATATATTCTCTTGGCAATGCATACAATCGATTGACTAGAATCGGATATTTAACACTTGATTTACTAATCGAAAGATTGCCTAGCCAATTATCGACAAGTTCATTGAGATAATTACCATTGTCGAAATCGAATAATTTCGAAAGATTTGTTGGTAAACCTAAATATGCACACATATTTGTATATTCATCATCGACTGTTTCAATAGGCCATGATACTCCCGTTAAACTATGATAAAACAATGTCGAACATCGAAGTAATGGAAGTACGGATTGTTTTAATTTATAGAGAATTTCTTCACGAGATAACATTTCCTGTGTTTGATTAGTTGGTAATTTTTCAATTAGTTTGTCCAAGATTTTCAATTCATTTTCATCGTATTGACTGACTTTCATTTGATAATCCGAATTTTTCTCATATAAAAATCCTGAACTCGACAATACTTGTATGCAATGTGCCATGAAGATAACACGCATAAGATACAAATCATTAAGATTTCCTGTCGGAATATTTAATAATGAATTCGATGGATTCTTCGATGCAAATAAAATCGGTAATGTAAAACAAAGTGAAACAAGCAAATGAAATAGATCGATATCGCCTAATGATGGATTTTGAATATTTGTTTGTGAAAATAAAAGAACAGATAGTAATTTCAAGCAATGTTTCTTCATTTGATCATTATCATTGAGTAGACCGTAGACAGCCGATACCTTGGTTAACGAATTAATCAGTTCACTTTGTCGAATTGATAGAGGTGAAAAAATCGATTTCGAATCGATACGTAAGAATTGTTCAATTGATTGTATTGTATATGCACATGATGTCCAAAGTATAATCGGTATACGTTCATTTTCATCGTCAGTTTCACCATTTAAACCGAATCGATAAACATTCTTAGCAAAATCCATCAAACGTTCACGTATAGTTTCATGAAAATCTTGCCGACGAATATCACCAGCAAAACCGAATAATAATTGAAAATTTTGTGCAACACGTTCGGCCATCATTTTTGTTATTGTTGTTAATGGACATGGATTGAAGAAGATTCGTTGTTCATGTGTATCGATTTCATAACGTGCTTCCATACTTCCATTGAGAATTTTTTCTAATCCATCCAACCATTCATGAAATGACATTTCAGCTAATTTTCTCTCGCGAATTAATGTTCGTAATGATGGTAGAACAGGTAGAACTGTATTACTCAATGTTTGACATAAAGGACAAAGAAATTCATTACGATCAGTATCATAATTTGCTGAACCACGCATACGTAATGTTCGACGATGATCTTGTGATGTAATTGAATTATGATATTTCGTCCAACATGATGCATGTATAGCATGACCACATGATGAAACATGTACGCCCCAATGAAGATCATTGCACATAAATGTTGGATCGAATGTATCCCAATTTTCGATGCGTTTCGAACGATTTTTCGATAGAACACGAGATGTTTGTACATAAGCCGAAAGAACTAATGCTTCAGAATTGAATTTTACTTCGCTCGTTTCTTGACAGAATATACATGTGAGATTTTGTTTGTTCGATGGACTTGTTTCGAAGTCATTTGTTCCTAAACATGATTGTATCGTTGTTGTTGTTGTTGTCGTTTGTTTATCGTCGATTAACATTGATTCAGGTGATGTCAAATTCGATTCATCGGTTGGATCCGAACATAATTGAATATTTTTTTCGATGAAATTCTTTTGTAATTGGGTCATTTGTGCAATGATTTTCGCACGTTTTTGTGCAGCTAAATCCTTTCGTTTTCGTTGTGCTTTATCTTTTTTCGATGGATCATTAATTTCTTGTGTTATACTAATTGAACTCGATGGACTTAATTGCCCATTGGTTTCATTAAATCTCAAATAAGTTTTATAAACATGCGAAATTAAATCTTTGCAAACATCGATTTTCGATGATTGATAATTTTTTAATTGTTCAATTAATTTATCAAGTTCGAATTGTTGAAATTTCAAATAGAATTGCAAATTTGTCATACGTTCTTGTTCGTAAAAAGCTAATGTTATTAAATGTAAAGCACGATTAAGTATTGTCTCCGACCATAAACGTGCATCGGGATCCATTGATCGACATAGACAAGCTTTGATTAGTGTTAGAAATATATCACAATCAAATAGATTTACAATCGATTGAAATGTATCAGTAAATTTCGGTGGACAAGGAATAAAAAGTGTATTTGGTATAGCATCATCGGTTAGTTTTCGACGTTTAATAACATATTCTTCAGATTTGCATTGATCAGCTTTTGTATAATGATAATAGAATGGATTGTATTCGGACAAATGATTTGATTTCAATTCATAATTGCCTTTGGTAGCTGTGCCACGTTTAAAATCAGCAACTTCTTTAAGAGTAGCTTCTAAATCTCCTGAGCCCATTTCTAATTGTCCACTGTCTTGTAAGCCTCGTATTAATTCTGAATGTGCCATAGGTGAAATACATAGTTGATGAATAACTTCACGTGTGAGTTTTTGTTCGGCTGTTACATGACCAACAGTTGGCTCGTAACGTTCGCCAAGAATAATAATTAATAGATGAAGAAATTCTTCCATAACACGAACTTTTTCAGGAATCTTCATTTCTGTACTTGCACCACGACCATTTTCCGGTGCTCGAACCCATTCTAATAAACCGAATTTATGTAGAATTTGTACGAGAAATGTTTGTGCTGGTGTTAGCGAAGCACCGACTTGTAATGCAAGTATATCTCGATCGTACATTTCCCTTCGACATTTGACATTCGAATAATAATAAATTTGATTCGATAGAGAATAACCATTACGTTTCCATAGACCTGCCACATGTTGTGCGCATAGAACTTGAATTCGAATAGCTTCTTCGTAGACAAAACATGGATAGATTTTCGATTTTTCACATAGATCATCAAATGTCATCTTGCTATTCACATATTTCTGTAAATGTGCATGTAAAGCAACAAATAATCTCACAACAGGTATATGAATCGATATCGGATCTTTTTCGACATCATATGCATAACAATCGACTTTGAGATCATGTACACTGATTTTAACCATTGGCGATGCATTTTTCTTATCTTTATTTAAATGTGAAACCGGTGTTGCACGTTGAATTTCAGCAAGAGCTGCGCCGGTAACTTGGTAAGCTCGAAGTAATAGTTCGTGATCATGCGAGCACCAATCGAATATTGCAGCTAGAATTGACTGAATTTTGATGACTAGATTAAATGCTGTCTCCCATTCGGGATCAAATTCAACATGTTGACCAGTTTGTCGAACAAGTTGATCCATTCCCTATGAAAACAATGAGGATTTGTCTTTTTCTTTTTCTTTTTCTTTTTCTCGTTTCTCTTCTTACATGCATATACATTAACAATTGAAGAAAGGATGTAAAACCATTGATAAAATTTTCTCGTAATTCCGGTGTATATTGATCAGGCACAACGCCGAGTAGATATTTGAGATCGTAGAGTATCGATTGAGCACGACGAAATTCGTGTTGAGTTGGTGTATGTGCCGGACGAGTGAATTTTAGACGTTTGCTAGCATCTAATTTCGATTGACAATATTCGAGAAATGAATCAACTATAATTTGAAAGGCATTATGCGATGAAATTAAATATCTTGCCTAATGAAAAGGAAAAGAAAAAAAATCAATGAAGTCTTAGTTTAAGAAGAGAAAAAAATAAAAACAAAAACTGTGTCAACACGTTGTAAACAAAAGAAGATTGATTTTTCCTCTTACGAGAGTTTGACTAGTTAGTAATTGAACGGATAATTTTAGAGAACAATCATTTCGATAGATTGCTTGTGGATCATTTCGAAATTGTCGAATTATATTTGGATAACACTAGAGAATAGAAAAGATCGTTTGGTTTTCATCGTGTTTCTCACTCTCTCTCGACGAGGAAAAACGAAACTTATAGTTTACAACGTGTACATGTTTTTTTTTTGTTTTTAAACAAATGATTACCAATGTTGGTACAGTATAGATTTGAACGGATAACTCGGTAAATGAAACATATTCATCGGCATCTTTAACAAAATTTGTCCAAATAGACGCATAATTCTAAATTTTTTCCTCGTCGATAAGAACAACAAATCATAGCAGCAAAAACAAACAAACACTTACTTTCATATATAAAATCGCAAATGTTTTCTTCCACTCAGCATCCATAAAAAAACTATTTATAAACAATTGATGTAATGCTGAACGTGCACTTTTCCAAAGCATATTTTCTCCTAGTAAAACTTTTTCAGTTAACGTTATTTCTTTTGCCGAATTATCACAACAATCCATTTCACATTCACAAAATATTCGTCGAAAACCATCGGATATAGCAATAATATCTTGTAGATAGTGAAGAATTTTTTGTGCAAAACATTGTAATGATACAAATGAACATGGATAGATTTCACATTTCAATGGTGTATCATCTGTACGTGCTTGAATTGTTTGTTTAGCTTCTTGACAATATTCATGTGTACCAATACGAATCACTGTTCGACCTTCACGATCGACTAATGATGCATATTCATGTCCCTGTGATTTCGAACATTGTATAGCACGACTAAGAATATTTATGACTTGATCATATGTATGAATTTCATCATTGAATAACATCGTTGCGTAATGTTTATGATCACCATCCCAAAATTCATTTTTTAATTCGTTCGGTGTTTGTTGATAATTTTCTATGCAAAGTAATCGAATACTAAAACGAAGTAGGATTTGAAATAGAGTTTTCGCACGTAAACGTAGATCAGCTGGCAAACGATTGAGTACAGCATCGGATGATTCATTGGGATCATCTTGAGGTGCATGAATATTACAATGAACATATTGTTTCCATGCTTCACTATCACCACAATCACAATAACCACCGCCAGCTGATATATTCATTTTATATCGATGATTACGATGTTCACTTTGAACAAAACAATCTGTACATAAGACACATGTCGGATCGACACAACAATCTCGACAGAAATATGTTGGTTCTTCGGATTTAAATAGACGTCCACAAACTGTGGGTCGTTTATTAAACGATCGAATTGTTTTAATTGCTTCTTCGGTATCGATGGTTCCATAAAGGAAAATATCTAATGGTCGAATAAGAATCTCTTGAACTTGTTGTTCATGTACACCTTTTGTTAATTGATTATAATAAACATAACATTGCGGTACATATTGTTTCCAATGTTCGAAAAGAACTTTTTCGAAAGTATCTTTTTCAAAATATTTAAGTAAATCTTCTCCAAATCGATTTCCATCGAAATTAAGTAATTCATCGGATACAGGTGGTATGTCCATGTTAGTTGTGACTGCTGGTTGAGTGCTGTTACTTTCCTCATCAGCTAATGCCATATTAATTGCATCTTGTACACTAGCTTCTGTCAGTTCGACGTCAAGAATAAATTCGTCATCGTCTGACATTTCAATTGAATCTATATCGTCCATTTTTCTTTTTTCTTCGAATGTAAACCAAAATAAATAATTTGTAAATAAAGAAAAACAACAAAACGCTCGTTAGTCTGTTTATCTGAAAATGATGAAACATTGATGCTAAGGTCAATATATTGGGTATAACAAAAAGAAAGCTGAAGAAAATAAAGAAAATAGGTTTTTTTCTCGCTCTCTCTTTCTCTGTCTTTCATATTTTTATTGATATATCGTCGTTTATAATAGGTGCAGTCATGCGCCTTCAATGACAAGGATAGTAGCGCTTTGAATTCAAGTTTTTTTTCTTTTCTCTTAGTAAGTATAGATGGCACACATAGACATACGAATTTCTTTGAATTCAAGAGAAGCTTGACTTTTTTTTATATTTTGACAGTAAAACGAGGGAAAGAGAGTACAAGAGGTGATCGAGTGTTTTTACGGTCGAATGATAAAGATGATAAAATAAAAATAAAATCATTTGAATGAATGTGTCGCTAGTCCGAGACAAAAAGAGGTCACCCAGAATGAGATATACATCTCTATCTCTATTCTAATTCGTGCATCTTTGACGTCCATCGCGTGGGCAGAGAACGGTTAGAAGTTGTTTTGTTTATTTATTTATTTGCTTGCTCATTTCATACGTCGTCATCGTTAAACTCAGGCGTTCTCTTTTCTTTTTTTTTTGTCTTGATATCAAGTTAAAATAATGCAAACAATTAAATGTGTCGTAGTTGGCGATGGTGCTGTTGGTACGTTGAATTTATTGTTCGCTTTTTTTTTCTTCTTCATTGCTCGTTCGTCTAGGTAAAACATGCCTTTTGATCAGCTATACAACAAATAAATTTCCAAGTGAATATGTTCCAACTGTACGTATTGAATTTAGACTTTTATTTTTGTTTTTGCAAGAAACTTCTATTTGTGTTGGTTAGGTGTTTGATAACTATGCTGTTACAGTTATGATCGGAGGCGAACCTTATACATTAGGTTTATTCGATACTGCTGGTATGAAGTTTTTTTCAAGTTTATGATTAATAAAAAAACACAATAAATATTTAGGTCAGGAAGATTATGATCGTCTTCGTCCATTGAGTTATCCTCAAACCGATGTATTCCTGGTGTGCTTTAGTGTTGTATCACCATCATCATTTGAGAATGTTCGTGAAAAAGTATGTACACTGGTTTTTTTCTTCTTCTCCCTTGGGACCTTATTTATTAGCATACACATCTTCTTTTGACCGTGACCGATTGAATACTAATGAAGTCCATTTTTTTGTTGTTTAATTCTCTAGTGGGTACCAGAGATATCGCATCATTGTGCTAAAACACCATTTTTACTTGTTGGTACACAAATCGATCTTCGTGAAGATCCGAATACGATGGATAAATTGCAAAAATCCCGTCAAAAACCAACATCACCTGAACAAGGAGAAAAATTAGCGCGCGAATTAAAAGCAGTCAAATATGTCGAATGCAGTGCATTGACACAAGTAAATTCTCTTTTCGAATTCATTTTCTTGCTGAATTTTGTTTTGCTTTTTGTTTTTTGTAGAAAGGTTTAAAAAATGTGTTCGATGAAGCTATTTTAGCTGCGCTTGAACCACCAAAAAAATCCAAAAAAACAACTTGTTCACTTCTATAAATTCGACGAGTGCTAAAAAACCAAAAAAAAAACATTTTTCTTCGCATTTTTTCTTTGTGTTCTTTCTACCTAATTAATCTTCTACTTCATTATCTATTCGTGAGAATTGGTTTCTTCTGTTAGATGTATGTGCATGTCTTGTCTAAGTATTATGGAGAAACGTTGTTTCTTTCGTTTAAAACAAAACACAAAAAAAACCTATGATTTATATTATTGTATAATCTCATCTATTCGTCTATGTGTGTTCCATCAACAACTTCTACATATTATATATATATACGCGTATATACATTTTTTTTTGTCATTTGTTCCTGTCTCGTTCTTTTTTTTTTATCTGTCTAACAACATAATATCTTCAGCCTGATCTTTATCAATAATACAACAATTGCAAAGTTTGTGTGCAAACAAAAAAACGAAAAAAGTTTCGAAATTGTCTTATCTAAATGTCGAGTCCGAGGGGTTGACAAAAAAGTATGTCATTTTATTTGATAAAAATAAGTCAATTACACAGGTCAGTCGAACAAGTACGAAAGCAATCGTATGCATTCATACGTTTGACGCAAATCATCTGTTTATGTTTTCGAATTAAACGATAGAGTTTTGATGTTCGTGATAGACAACCACGTTCAATTCCGAGTTTATCAGCTAGGAAAGAAAAAATGAATGAAATTTTGTTGTGTATTTATTCTTACAATCACGGTAATGCCAAACATAGCAAAGATCATCATCATTTTCGCATTGACGTGAGTAAATCCCGTGATTATACAAGCAATCAACGTCATCTTCGTCACATACTCGACATTCGCGTGCGTAACCTTGATTTAAGAAAAAATTTCTTTCTTTCGTTTGAAAATTATTTCAATCTTACTTAATGACATCGTAAAGAAGATAAAAATAATCAAGTTAGTTTGAAGGTGTATGCTCATGATTTCAATTGAACAAATGCAAGAATAGAAATGCATGCGTCTTGAATTTAGGTTCGAGAAAGTTTAATAAACTAATGAAAAAAAAGACATGCGCATTGATCTGCATCTATTCAGCGATGAGAAAAGGTTATTTTTAAATATTAGCCAGCTCCCATTCTGTTGAAAGTATATCATACAAAATCTGTTCGTTTTATTTAAAGTTTTTTTTTTGTTTTCTGTCACACACGCACACACACAGGTAAAGAGATTGTTTCTGTTTACAATGAAAACAAACAAAGAAGAAAAAAAATATATGTATATAGGATGAAAAGGAAATTAAGGATAGAATTGTTGCTACACTTCTCTAAAAAAAAAAGAAAAAGAATTTGATTTCAAATAAGAAAAACTACATATTCTTACGTTGCATCAAGTGCTGTGTTCATTAGTAAATGACTTCGAATATCGAGCAATCGTTTGGTAATCAATGGATCTCGGTGGTATGAATGAAAATTTGGTTGTACAGTCTCATCGATTGTTGTTGTTCGCTGGTCTTTATCATTACTATCTGACTGTTGATTGTCAATATGCGTATCATTAGGAAGTGTGATTTCATTTTGATCACCTAATGTTAATTCATCTGCATTAAGACGTGTATTCACCGGGTTTGAAATCGTCGGTGATTGACGATGATTATCATAATCACTTTCGTTTCCACTGGCAATAGGTGATGCTGTTTCTTCGATCGACTTCGATAGTTGATTGATAATTGTATGTGTCGATGAATGATGATCATTGACCGATGACGATTTCTGTTTCGATCGTTTTTTAATACTTGTAAATGGTGTTCGACGAAATGTTGTTGAATCTAATTGATTCTCATTTTCTGCAGGTATAATATCAGGTATCGATGTTGATGTTGCTGCTGAATCATCATCGGTACTGAAAAGAAATGAACCCGTTGAACTAACACCACTCGAACTATGAACACTTCGAAATGAATTTGTATTTGTAATAATTGATGAATCGGTTTTATCATTATTCCATGACATTCGTTTGAGAATAGTTGTTGATGAAGATGAAATCTGTTTGATCGATGATGGCGATGAGTCCGTTGTATGAGTACTTGTACCATCGGCTGTAAAATATCGACCGAAATTTTTACGATCAATTCGAGAATTTCGTCGTGTTTGCTCGACACTTTTGAAAACATCCGATTCGATTTTTGATGAACGTTGTTGATCGAGATCGTTTTCAATTTTAAGAACAGGCAAATCCATCGATGGCGAATTTAAACTTTGTAATGAATGATGAATGGTATTTGTTGATACGGACGTACAGATAGGTGTTGGCGGTGAAAGAGGTTGATTAAGATTTTGAAATTTGACTTTCGTTTCTTCGATTAATAATTGAAATTTATGTTTGGTTTGACGAATATTTTCTATCCATTGTTTACTAAGATTTGTTTGAAATAAATACGCAGATTCAATGAGATTATATTCGGAAAAGACTAAACCCACAAATGATGCCTATCAACACAGAAATCAAATGAAATTATTTGTATGTTTTTTTTTCTCTTTACAGTATTTGGTTCGGAATTGCCCGTTCGTCGATCGTATTCTTTAACATCGAATCGATCGATACGAATAGGTAGACGTAAAATTTTATTTAACATATTCGTTGATGAACGTAAATATTGTCCATCAACATTGGTCAATGTTGACGATGAATTCGTTGATGTATTTCGTTTACTTGCTTTCGTTATTAGAAACATATCAGTAAATAGATAACAATAGACATCTTGATTATTTTTTGCATCTTTCATTTTCATTGGACCTTGTTGAATTAATTGTCGACGATAACCACGTATGTGTAATGGAAGATCTTGAAGAAGATCCAAACGATTCGACATTGAATCGCGATTGTATTCTTGAAGAATCTAGTTAAGATAACTCAATGAACATATGATCTTTTTTTTCTTCTTTTATTGTCTTACGGCAGTAAGTTCTGGTGGCGCTGAAATATTCTCATATGGACCGATTGATTCTTGTATTTGTCGTATACGTTCTTCTTGTTCTTGTTTGTGTAATTTAGAATTAACACGATTAACAAATTTAGCAACTTTTTGTATCTGAAATATAGAATTTAAAAGAAAATATATAAAATTTGAATCAAATCAATATTTGATTTTTACCATTTCATTGAGATCATTTCTTTGTTGGTCATCTTGTGTTTTCTTTTGTATAGCTTCGAGTAATAATTTATATCTTGTCAAACGTTGTAATGGCTTAATTGTTAGATCAGCAAATGATAAACGATTGGTAAAATTAGCTTCAACCCACTAGAATCGAAATTCAACAAATAGAAAACTATTTCACTTGCAAAAAGCGAATCTTTACAGTGATCAAATATTGAAACAATTCATCTCGAGCTAGTTTTTGTTTAAAATATTCTGCACTTGTCTTTTGATCGAGTACATAATGAAGATACGGTTGAAAATAAATATCAAACTAAAACAAAACAAAATTAGTCAAAACTGAATAGTTTTTTTTTCTTTTTGTTCGTATTTACATTGAGAAATCCAGTTTTTAAATCCGATGGATTCATTGGTAGACCTGTTTGAATAAGTTGATTTTTAATTGGAAGAAAATTTTCTTTCCAAAATAGTAAATTTCCCTGAAGAACTTCTTGAATATTAGAAAATAATTTATCCATATCGATATCATGAAAGATGCCTTCGCGTTGTGATGATTTTAATATGCTCACGCTTGTCATAAATACATCGGTCATCGTAAGAATTTGTCGAATATATGATACTTCAGTTGAAAATAATTCATAGATTGTTTCTTGTTGAAGTTTAGTCATTTCAGACAGTGTCTATCAACAAACAATTCAACAAACGGGAAAACAAAAAACATCAAATTTTTTACATTTCGAGCTTGATCAGTTAAATAAGGTTGCCATTCTTTGCCAATTACAAGATCACATTCATCAATGGAACATTGTAGTTGCGCTAGTTTTGGCAGACCATGCATTAGCCATTCGTCACATTTCCGTCGAATAAATGTCAGATTACTGTCAGGAGATTCTTGAGAATCCTATTGAAAACAATCGTTAGTCTACCGAATAAATTCAATTTAATCGTCTTACTCGTGCAAATATACTGCTTGTGAATATACTTGAACGATTTGTTTTATTCGTACGATGATTTTCTTCGTTATCAATCATCATGCAATGTGTTGACAAACGTTTGGATGTGGATTTTGAATTCTACGAATGACGAGAAAATTGAGTACTTCGTGTGTTATGTTTATATTTTTGTAAATATTCGATCGGATGTATTTTTTCTTCTTATCTTACAGTTTATAAATGAAGCTAATTGTGTGAAAAAGAGTAGAAGAAAAAAAAAAGTTAACTGTTATTTATTGACATAAGATAATTCTCCAGTTAATAGGAATAATATCAAGCTAAACTCTATACAATAAATATATCGAAAAAAAAACCGTTACTATGTATTGTGTATCTCTCTCGCTCTATTCTCTTCTTCTGTATCGATAAACCATGATTCGAAGGACGTTGGGTTTCTCATATATCGATGTTTTTTTTTCTCTTTTTTGTTCTGCTATTATCGATGAGACAATGATTGTAACTAGATGATATCGATCATTATTCATCGATTAATAGTCTTTCCTTGATATTGTCTTATCATAAACAAGATATACTTCACATCTCGAATCGACTTACAGGTGATAAAATAGCTGAACCAGTTGAATTTCGTTTTTCGTTTCGTTCTTTGCCTGCAGATGTTTTCATAATCACTTGATTGCTTGATTCTAAACAAATAAAATCAATATTATTTTTGGAAAAACAAGAATTCTAATTGAAAACAAAAAGAAAGAGAGAGAGAGAGAGATTCTATATGGAAAATAATCGAGACCATTTCGTTTGTTTTCATCATCTTCAGTTGTTGCTAAGAATACCACATCATCATAACTAATACTCTTTTGTTTAACAAGTAAATTGGCTGATTCTTCTTCGATAATGAAATTTTTATTATCTGTTACAGTACTATTCCAAATAAATGACAAGCCTGCTGATGTTGTTGGAGGTGATATGTAACTACAAGATTTTCGTTTCGATTTGAGAACATCAGATAATTGTCGATAAAGTGATAAACGACGTATTTGTACTGGTGCTGACTGATGATGGTCTTCATTCATGCTTTCAGTTAACGATATACGGTATATGCAATGAATGATGTGAAAAAGAAAAATGCCAACCGATGACAATTATGTAATATGAAGAAAAGAAAAAGAAAACTCCGTATACACTCGTAACATGACTATTAAGAAAGAAAAACGGAGATTTTCTTTCTTTTTTTTTCTTCATCATCGTCATCATCATCATCGTCTTCATCACTATCCCTCCGTTTTTTTCTTTGTTTTATTATTATGATTACTTTGCTTCACTGACAAACCAATTCTAATCAACCGATCCGATCAATTGATAAATTCTTTCTATTCGGAAAAGTAATTCAATTTGCACAATGACTTAAACTTCGGTTAAGAACAGAAGCGATGACATATCAAGATTAGCCTCTCTCTCTCTCATCTTTCTGTCGCTCTTCATATTGCATCATTGTATATGTATACAGAAAATCGACATCTCGAGCGAGTGGAATTTGTCTTTATAACAAATGACATAACAATAATTCGAAATGGTTTCTTCATACCTGTTACAATAAGATCGTTTAATAGAAGGTGTTTAACGGGTTGGTTCAAGGATAATGGTAAAGTTGGTGCACTTCGTAAACAAATATGATGTGTATCAATTGACAATTTATGTTTTTCGAAAATTTTTATTAACATTTCTCTAAAAAAACGAATTTTTCTTATAATAAAAATCGTTTCGATTTTCATATTTACTTCAATGTTGTGTTTTCGGATATGGTGGAATAAATGAGTTTCTCTTTGAAATTTTGTCCATTGATATTCGTAAAATAAATATACGTATTATCCTAGAGCAAGCCGAGAGAAGAGGAGAATTTATTTTCAAGGTTCTTTCTTATCGAGATCAATTAGATTGAATTTGCATGATTACTTTGTCTTGACATTAATTCAAATCTTTTTATTTCTCGTCGACAAAGACAAAACAATATTCAACTCAAATCTGTCCTTCCTAATAAACATTCATTTACAAATAAATAAATTCTCTCGTTACGAGAATCGAAGGTCATTTTTGTCCTTATTCTTCTTCTCCTCCTCATTATCTTATTATTTATTGACGAAATCAAATTTCATCTTACCATTGTCGGTAGATTCTCATCGGATAGAGCATGTTGACGTTGTTCAATCGTTGGTTCGGTTGTCGTTGCTATTGCACTATTTCGTCGACTTGTTCCAAATGAACTCGCTAGATTAAGAACGGACACACTGAACTGTTTGGCAACCATTGTCGTCTATATGACACATAATTCGAAATCATCATACGATCAAAGGCAAAAGAATGCTCTACCTCGTTTGAAGTTAAACTTGCATTTGATCGACGTGAACGAAAAACATTGACTAATAAATTTCGAGGTTTTTCTCTTTAAAAAAAAAAGAAGAAAAAGAAGATGACAAACATCTATCGCTATACAAATAATCATGTCTATTTGCACGAAAGAGATTAATTAGCAGACAATTGATATCAAGAGATAACATATCAAAGGAACTTACTCCGGTGGATGTAAGAATTGTTGATTCGGATTATTATCAAGCATTGAATCGCAACTATGCGTACTGTTTAAATCATGTGATTCATCTAGATAAATAGCAAAAATGTGAATGTCATTTCTTTCTTTTTTCTGTTTGTTTGTTTGATTAGTTGACATACAATTTTCCGGAAGAATTTCGTTGTCATTTTCGAACTAAAATCAGACGAATATTCAATTCAATTAATTGTCCTATGGTTTCTGTTTCGATTTAATGAAAAATAAATACATAGGAAAACATTTCGTTTCACGTTTTTTTTTAATTTAACTTCAATGAAAAACAACAACAACAATAATACGAGGTAATCGTAATAATAATTTTAGTTTGCCTGAAATTTTCTTCTTCTTCTTCTTCTTCTTCTTTTTTTCAAATTCTAATCAACGAATAGGAAAGAAATTAAAAATTGATGCTATTTGTTCGTTTCTTTTCTATTTAAACATGCATGCGTGTAGATAACATGTTATGATTGAATTAGAACGTCCATACCAATGATAGACGTGCCAAATGATAGTCAAAGCAACAAAAAAAAGAAATGTCTTCTTGTCACACTATATGATTTCGTTAAATATTTCCCGTTTAGTGGACAAATCGTCTCGTGTGTGTGTGTGTGTATTCATTTTTTTTGTATTCAATTTAGAATAATGTCATTGCCATTCGATTGTTCTCTTTAAAATATAAAGACGCCAGACTCTCGTTGATTAACAATAACAAAATGATACTGTCGGCATGTATTATTATGACTGTCTCAAACAAGAACATCAACGTATGGATATCAGGGTCAAATAATAATAAACTTTCTCTGTCGATGAGAACTCTTCTATATTTCTATCTGAGAGCAAGAACATTTTTAACACTTGACCTTCATTGAATCTCGAATTGAATAGTTATTCATTCATACATTTAGCAATGTCAAAAGTTTTTACCTTATCATTGACATATGTTGTTTCATCCTGATTACTATCATCTGATTCTGTTAATGAACTTGTTGTTGATGGTGAAATAACAGATGATTGTTTGATGTTTTCAAATTGATTACAAGTAAATACGGATGAAAACGATGGTCGATGTCGTGTTGTCGTTGCTGTTACTGTTGCTGATGATGATGATGGTTCAAGAAGATTGTGAAATAATGATGGAAGACTTTGTCGTCGCTTGATATTTGTATATAATTGCTTTTGATCACGAATCATTTTCGTATTTGTCAATAGTTGCTGTTGCTGTTGTTGTTGAAGATGATGATTACTGTCATCATGAGTAAAAAGAGATTTCGCTAGAGGTCGTTTACAAACCGTACAACGTACGAATTGATTTTCATTTGTTATAGTTGAATTAATTTTATTAACAAGTACGCCAAATATAGACGAACGTTTTTTCGTATTTTTAGATATTAAATCTAGATACGGATAATTTTGACAAGCTAAACATGGATGTTGTTGTTGCTGATGTGAATGAGAATCTGTTCGTTTGACAGATATTTTTGACATAAGATGACTTCCAGAACGAAATGTTAACGAATGAAAAAGTCGAGAAAATCTTTCTTTTGACAAGCTTGACTTTGACGAAGCCGCAAGCTTCACTGTTTTCGATGACGGTGCGATGTCAATTGATTCCGTATCATCATCTTGATCTTCATGTAGATCTGTTTTTGAACCTAATGCAAATGAAAAACTTCGTTGTTGATTAAGTGATATTTGAATATAATCATTTTCATCATTATTATTCAATGATGTTGTGCGCAGAACAGATGTATGTTTAATTTCATTAACTAAATTCATATGCCCTTGTTGTTGCTGTTGTTGTTGTTCATCGTCATCGTTATTTTTTTGTACAGTTATTTGTGGTATTGGTATTTGATGAGTTTTACTACGAAATTTACGCATCGATGAATTTGAATCGTCGACGATTAAAAATTGATTATTAACTGATAGATGACTTGTTGGCTCAGATAAATGTTGCTTATGATTTTGCAAATAACGACGAGCTTTGTTTGAGCTTGTCATTTTTTTTCTTTTCTCTCTTTCTCTCTCTCTTGATTATAATACTACCCGACCTGTAATAATAAGAAAAAGATTATCTACTTTTTAAGTATAGGAGTTGAGCAAAAAAAAAGTATTCACTAGATATTGTCTCATCTGTTCTCTGTCGTTGTTTTTTAATATATGATATAGCTATATATATATAGAAAGAAAGAGAGAGAGAGAGAGGACCAGGGAGAGAATGAAAGAGTAAGAGCAAAAACAAGCGAAGAAGAAAGAGAATAGAAATTCATTGAGAAAAACAAAAAAGGATTGTGAATGAAAATTTTGTCTTAAATCAATTTTCGAGGCGATGCTTTTTGAATGCGTAAAATCTATGTCGCTCTCTCTCTCTCTCTCTCTGCCTCTAATTTTTTTATTGTTTTCGTTGATGTCTCATGTGATTAACTCGACAAAAAAATAGCTAGTTTTTTTGTAAATTCTATTTTCGTCTAACCGATTAGATAATCGACAATAAGTCAAATTCTCGATTAGATTTCGACGATTTGTCCGATGATTTGATTTAGCTAGGCGTTTTACTAATGATAAAATCAACAGAAGAAAGTCGATAGAAAAGAAAAAGAAAATAAAAGCAAATGCAGGTAAGAAAAATAGTTGAAGCTGATAAAATGTTTTTTCTTCTTTTCATTTGTTATAAGATGACGAAGAAAAAAATGCAATCAAAACGAAGGCATCGATTATGCATGAGAATTTTTTTTTATCAATCTGCTTGATGTGACATTCAACTCATTTGGGTTTATTCGTTGATTACAATTGTCATCTTATCCGATAGGCATCGAGGTCATGAACATGACAACATGTATCTGTTTTCTTCAGGCATCCGTGTTTTTTCTTTTTCTCACGACTGAAATAGAATCGTAGTTCATTGATTTCAAAGGTTTCACTTTTAGATATTCATCGGGTTTTCTTTAGAAGTATATTTAACCAAAAATTGTAATAATAATAATAATATAATAATAATAACAACAACAACAAAAAGAGAGAGAAAGAGAAAGTGGAAATTTTTTTGCATGGTCTCTAGTGAAATTCAATCTGTTGTGAATGAATTTTTGTTCGATATAATCGACAATAGGGCAGAAGATAATGTGCAAGTAATTGTTTCAAAAGAATTCGTTTTTTCATACGAATCATTCGAGAACGTATGTCATCCGAATTGTTACCATTTAAATCTTTTTGTTTACATATTCGAATCTAAACAATACGAGAGAGAGATATATAATAAAGGGGGAAAAGCAATCACAACAAAAAAAACAATATCTACCGCTAGACGTTTTTTATCTTCGTATCCACGTTGAGTGAGATTATCTAACAATAGAACAGATAATTGTCAAGGTAACCAAAGAAAAATCAATTTATTTACTTATTAAACTTTCTAATAGTGCTAAATCCCAAATGGATTCATAATAATCATCAATATCATCATTCATATAATTTTCTTGTAAAGTTTTAAATATAGTATTATAATCAGGTGTTGATAGTAATTGACATATACAAGCAACTTGTGTATGATATCCTTCGAAAGAAAAGCAAACAAACATAGAAGTAAAGTTTATTCTATTCGGTTGATTTCATTATCTAAGAATAGATCGATTGTTTATTCGTCGATTTATTTTTTCTTCTTCTTCTAATGAATTAGTCTGAAGTCAGTCATGAAGAAGAAGAAAAGATTCTATCGGAAATAAAATCTTCTATAATTATTTCAAACTTACCGAGTTGTAATGTTGCTTTGATCATATTTTTAATCATGCTATCATCTTGTTGACTCGTTGAATTCGATGAAAATAATGATGTATCAATTGCAATTGAAATTATATATGCATGCATAGCTTGTGTATATTGTTGTGAAGTTAAATATAAATCAGCTTGCGTACGAAAAAGTGATGATTTGATTTTATTTGGTAGATATTTCAGTGTTTGAATATGTTGAAAAAGACTTTGTAAGAATTGTGAAAGTATCGATGGATGTATGGAACGTTGTCGATAATCGAGTACTGTTGGCCAAGAAAAAGAATAATCCGAATGAACTTCAATATGTGATTGATCCATAGAAATAAGTGAATAGAAACGTGCGAGAAGTGAGTAGAGAACCGAAAGAAGAGTTGGATGATTGATACAGAGAACAAATTTTTGAAAATCTGCAATCGAAAGTTTTTCATGTGGTGAATTTGATTGTTGATGACGTGAACGTGTTGGTTTCGATGCATTAGGACCTAGTAAAATATCCGATACACGATCCCATAATTCACGAGCAATTTCCGGACGTATTTGAGATGGATGTTCATTCGATAATAGACGAGCAAACAGTTTACTGAGTTCAAAATAGGGTCTTATGCGTCGAACATTTGGTATTAATGTTTGAATGAATTGTAATTTATTTTGTGTTAATGCGTAGGCAAGACTTGTACGTATAAGTTCGATATTAACATCTAGATCAAAAGATTTTCTATTTTAATAAACATCATATGCGAAATAAATCTAGCCTAAGGCTATATAGACAGTGGATTGAATAGAGTAATTCTTCTGTGAAGACAAAAACTAAATTTAGACTTTCTTTGATCATTGATAAGAAAGCAAAAACTCTTTCGAATCGATATTTACCGTTTTCCGAATGGTTTTCTTTGAGAAAATTTTGACATCGATCCCATAAATTATTGTCATTATCGAGCGATGATTGTCGAGATAATGTTTCATACAATTCAATTAATAAACGTTCATAATGAATATATTTAATGACTTGTGTTATAGTTAAATCTTGATGATGATATGAATTAAATATATCAATCGATTGACTCAAATATAAATGACTTTGATTATAATTCTTTTTCTGTCGAGCACGTTTCGATTTCTCGTAAAGTATACGAATTAATTGTCCAAGAAGTGGATTTGTATTTAAAAGCATGTTCAACGATTGTTCGAGAGGTGTTTGAGAAGATAACTAAACGAGAAAAAAAAACAATCAGTTCTTTTTCTTTTCGTTTATTAGTGTTGTTGTTGTTGTTTTACTGGAAAAAGATCGTTTAGCATAGGTACAGAATTGGCTGTTTCGAGATTTTTGATTGTTTGCATTAATACTTCGGTTTCGGACGAGTGAAGAAGATTAGTTTGATATGTTGATTGAATGTTATTCGATCGTTCTAAAAGATTTGATCGTGATATTGATCCTGACATTTTCGAACGATGTTTCGGAATGACAAATATCGAGCCAACAAGATGCGAGAGACTCTTTGAACGTAATTGATCTTGAAGTGTTGATGTTAAATTATGAAAATGAATTCTAATATTTAATCGATTAAAAACTGATTTCGAAAAATAAATATTTACTTGAGAAAACTGTTCAATAATAGTTGTTGTTTCGGTGGCAATGGTTTCAATCGTTGAAGAGCCTAAAAATGAAAGTTGAAGATCTTCGTAAAGAAAAATATTCACGTTTTACTATATCGAGAAAATCTAATGCGTATTGAATGTTTGAAACATGTTTTCCATCGAGTAACAATCGAACAAGATTAAACGAACAAACAATTCGATATTGTTGAGATCCACTAAATCAATACAAAGAAAAGATCTCGTTGTTTTTTCTTCTGATTTTAATTTACATTTCTAAACGATCTTCTAAACGATATCGTGCTGCCAATGTCATTACTTTTGTTTCATTATCTTCAGCTAAGAATGAAATATAATCCTATCGAAATCGAAACAGACAGTTTTGCTGTATTTGAATTTCAATGAATTCTTACATCAATCGACGCACGTATCGGTGGTATACCGAGAAGAAATCGTTCTCGATTCTTTTGCGAAATATTCTGTTCTATCGATGGATTCATCGATTGTAAAGCTGTGAGATAGCCATCTAAACCCGAGAAATAGTTCGTTGATTCTAATTGATTTCGTTCATCGTGAATACGACGAAACATTCGATAGGCATTGTCATAATTTTGTTCGTAGAAATAGATCGAACCAAGATCATAGGCAATCTATTTGGACAATAGAAAAACAAACGAATGAATTCGACTGTATTTTCGAACGATAGATATTTTACACGAGCAAGACATTCATTCAATGGATAGACTTTTGTTTGAGACCAATCGCATGGTACTGTACCATTTTCACCGTCAATTAAACCGAAACATGTATCATAAGGTATACGAACAAGTGATTTAAGTTCTAAGAGAGTTTCTAAAGCTTGAACGGAATCTCGAACTTTATTTCGAGCCATTTCGATCACATTTTCATTGGGTCCACGCATATGTTGCAAAGGATTAACATAGCCTGCTATATTAACTTGAAAGATTTTCACTGGTTTCATTGGAAATGCTGCTTGTACAACTGTTCGTACGGTCCATCGATGCAATAATTGTACAGCAAACAAAGCTGGCTCATCTAGCCGACTTAGCTGTTGAAATTGTTCGCGATCTTTGTAATTCTTATCGTTTTGCGTTGTTAAACGTACAAAACAATGAATTAAATCCGATACAACAGCTACTGGTATTCGTTTTTCAATACTAACTAAATCCCATTTGAGTTTAGCCGCTATTTTCATAGCTAAATGTCTCAATGCACGAATTCGATTATCTTTTAATTCGACATCATCTAAACAAAACAAATTTAGCTCCAACATATCGCCGAACGTATGCGTACTTGGATTTTCTGTCGCTGATTTCAGTTTGGTTTTTTGTTCAATTAAATTTGCGCTAATTAAAAATTGAATAATCAAATCTGTTCCAGTCAGCTCTTTTTACAAATACAAATATAAAACAAATTCTTCGTTCTCAATTATATTTACCTAGATTCTCATCCGTTAAAAACGTATCTAACAAGTTGGGATTGAGTAAAAATTCAAACCAACTTGCTGTTTGAGAGCTTACAGACGATGTAAATTCACTCATATCTACAATATTCATCACAATTCTTTATTCAAATCAAATAATATCAGTAAAAAAAAACAGGAAGATGAAGAAGAAATAGAAGAAACATTTTTTGTTTTGTTTTATTGTCCTATCTTGATTTTCAATTATATTCCGCATGAACGATGAAAAAATAAAGAGAAACTATGCATAATACAGCCTTGCTGCTTACAAACAACAACACACACACACACACACAAAGAAAAAGAAAACACTTTGGATTTGAATTATTTTGTTGACCCGCTTTCGCGTGCTTCTGGAAAATGTTCGTGATAACGTTCGAGACGAAGATATTTCGCAACGATTTCTCGACCTAAATCAAAAATGTATGAAATGAAATTAAAAATCATCATCCTGAAGTTTGTTTCTACCATGATATTTCCAACTATTAAGCAAGTGAAAACCTTGGGCAGCTGCTTCTTTCGATGAAAATTTGAGATAAACATAAATCGAATGAATACCAATATGTTCGATACGTCGAACTGTTGCACATCGACTTTGAATACTATCAACAACAAGATCGATTTCATCGTCATCAGCTGGTCTACAGAAAAAAAGAAAGAAATAGTTCTTTGATTTTTGTTGAAACCTCAATGAAATTCATACGTATTTGGATCGAAAAAGTTTCGTAATTTCAAACATTGTGTCAAACCAACATCGGGTGGCATGTAAACATAACTTTCTTCGTGTGTATTCGAAGGTGATTCCTAAATTACAATCGTGTTTTGTTTTGTCTTAAGTTAAGAAAAGAAATGCTTACTGCTCGTTGTTTTCGTTGTGGTGATGGTGAACGTGGTTGTATCCATCGCCAGACTTCATATTCTTCTCCGTGAATTAATTGTGTTTCAGCTCGAATACGTGATTCACTTTCGCTAATTTGTTTTCTCGCTCGTTCCCAAAGAGCCTTCATTTTCTTACTAAAAATCAAAATGAAAAATTTAGTCGCTTTTTTCCTCATGTAAAAACAAACCGATCTGCAGCTGGAATTAACATATCTTTAATATGACTGATAGCGAGCCATGGTTTGGTTTCCGGATCTTGATTATGTTGTTCGTATTGATCTTCGAGTAGTTCGACAATTTTGCCAACAAATTCTTTGTATGTCTTTTCGTTTTGCTCATATTGTTGAGCACGTCGTCGAATGTACCAAGCTAATGAGAGAAATCCTGTTGTACCCATAACTATCCAAACTAAATGTTGCATTGCTGATTGAACATTTCGACGGACACGACAGAATAATGGATGAATGCCTTCAGATGATTTTAATTTCGATGCGTCTTGCGGTAAATCTGTATGAGTTCCATCCAAAGTGAAAGCTCTAAAAAAAAGGAAAATGGTGATCTAACGAGATTGTTTGAAGAAATCTCACTCTATTTCAGTATCGGGAACTTGAGAAATGTATTGAATTATTGTGTTCCAACGAATTTCGGAGCCATCTCTGAAAATATATCCCTGAAATCAATGGATTCAACAATCGATTGACGAATTCTGAAGATAAACTAACCTTATTATCGAGAAATTTCTCGACTTCTGATTTGGTAGCATATAAGTCCGTTTTTGGACGAAAACCACAATCGACTTCACCTAGATAAACAAAAAAAAATAGATAAGATTTCCGACCAACTTTTTTGATTAGTTACCAGTTCGAGTTTGAAGATAGGTTCGAAGTGAATTAATAATTGGTACCATATCTTCACATGTTGTCTAAAAATCAAGCATACAAAGTCGTAGTGTAAATTCATTTTCTCTTACCGCATTTTCAGGACTGCAATAAATTCCTATGTAAACGATTTAAAAAAGAATAGAATCGATCGAGAGAAAAACAAAAGCTATACTTTTTGGTTGCGGAATGAATTCTTTGCCTTTCGTTGCCAAAAAGATCAATCCTACGCCGAGAAGACCTCCGATTACAAGAGCTTTTAATATATTTAAAACAGTTGACCCGTTATTTTTCCAAAATCGTTGAATCGATGATTTCGTTCGTTGAAAACATGAAGGAGCTTCTGGCTGCTCGAGACCAGCTTTGTATGTTGAGCGTGAAGGACGAGATGCTGCTGTTTGAGGACGAAACGGTGTTTTGGCTGGTGGCGATGAAATCGGAGGTGATGCTCGACTTTTCTCTCGAGTTGAATTAATCAATTGTTCGATTTCTCGACGATGTCGAGCAATTGACTGTTCGACATCAGCTGTCACGTTGCTCGATGACGATGGTGTGACACGATCTGTGTCTCGTCCGACAGCAACTGAACGTGTTTGAACATGAGCTGATCGCGATGGTGAACGTGTTGACGTTCGAGATGGACTTGGCGATCGATCAGCTTCGGAATCACTTAGTTCAATGAGACCTCGTCCTCCTCGAGGACGATTCGATGTACGTCCTGACGATGCATTCGAACGAGCTCGTGTTGGCGACGATTTGACAGGTGACGAACGTCGTTGTGCTCGAAGAATATCGAGTCGAGCACGAAGTTGTTCACGATTACGTTGAGTTATTGGCGGAACTGTTTCGCCAAAACTCAACAATTCTTGACGTAATTGTTGATCAGTAAGCACCATAATCTCCTTCGTTGCTTTTTGGATTTTGTTACTCAATAATCAAAAAGAACAAATCGAATCTTTCTTTTTTCTGTCTGTTTCTTGCGAAATTTAAACGAACAAAAGAAAAGGAAATGAATGCATCGTTCGTTCAGACAAAGTCTTGATTTCATCATTCGTTCGATAATCAGCCAGTCAGCAAAACCTTTCGCTTTTCTTTCCATAGAGTGACATCTGTTATGCAAGGTGCAAAAAGCAGCAAGCATGAATTATCTATTATTCGCCATCAATTTTCGTGTGTTGTCTCTCATGCTGCGATCGAAAGTTTACATTTGAGCGCTCGTTCAATCAATATGCAAACAAGGTAGTTTGTGCTGCTATGATACTTGTTTGCTTTATCAGACACACATATACATTTTGAAAAAAAAGTCATTGTCTTAAACAAACAAAATCTATAGAGAGAAGAAAAAGAAGTCGTCGAATGTCAAATAACAATATTTCGGACACTATGATGAATTCATTCTCAATCTCAATTAAAATAAAAGAAAAAAGAGAGAGAGAGGGGGAGAGAGAAAAAGAAGTACACTAACCGCACTAGAGAAATTTCTTTACGGTCGATCAGCTGGTTGAAATACTTGAAAAGAGACTAGTTGTTTCTCTCTTCTCTCTGTCGTCTCGCTTTCTTATTTCTTCGCTTCTTTTTCTCTCCCTCTCTCTCTCTCTATGTCAAATACACTCTTTTTTTAATGGAATTTCAAAATACATCGTACATTGAAAAAAGAAAAAGAGAGACAGAGAGGGAGAGAACAAACGAGAGAAACGCTACCTACATATTTATACTCTCAACGAACATTTTCATAATTCCTTTTTTCTCTCTTCATTCCACACACAACCTCGTCTTTCAAAATACACATCTTGTTGAATAGACGAAATCAAAAAAAAAGAAAAAGAAAATATGCACAGTAGCGTAAGTTTCTTTTTTTTTCTTTTCACTTTCTTCATCGTAGTTCGAACACAAACATTGTGAAAATCGAGTTTGATATACTCATTATCTCACGGTAATAGATTTTCGCACTCACTCGAATCATTTTATTTTTATTCAAGTGACAGTGAACGATTCTTTGAAACAAAAGAAGAACGGCTTCTTTCGAAGTGATAACGGAAATGCATTTGTATTTTCTTCTCCCGTTTTTTGCTTCTTTAAACTGAATACACGCGTTTTCCTTCTTTTTTTCCTTCAGTTTACGTCTGTCAATTCAAATCATCAGCCGAAACGCTTGACGTCGTTAGTTACGAAGAGAAGAATAAGGAAAAAAAATCAAGTAAAATTCAGCACAGAGAGAGAGAGAAAAGGAAAAAGAAGGAAGTTGTTACGGTGGAAATGAAAGAAAATACTCAACGAAGAATTCATACGGATAAGAAATTATGGACAATTTAGAAACTATAAAAAAAAAGAAGAGAAATGTGTCTTGTATTCACTTGGTTGCATTTAATCACTTTGCTTGTCGTTACACTTGAAAAAAGAAGAGCTCTTACAACCCGTTTTTTTCTCTCTTGCTCTCTACTTTTTAAGAACAGACGAGAGCGAAAAAAAAAGGTATATATATTTATTTAAAAGATCCACACTTGAGATGATTGGATAGGCTCAGTAAGTGTAACGTTATTCAATAATGTATATTTAGTTTTTTTTCTTCTTTCTTCTTCGTCTCTATCCAAGAAATGTTTCTATTCATTAGCAAAAATGTCTTTTAATGACAAACGAGTCTTGGTTTTTTTCCCGTTTTTCTTTTTATATATTTATTTAACATTCATTTAAAGATAAATAAACACCGTTCATTATTGAGATGTATCATTACTGAGCGGTTGATTTTAACGATTCCGCTTAGTATTGCTGCATCTTCAACAATCTGATTCGGTCCTATCGACAAACTTTTTCTTTCAAAGGTTTCGATTTAATCAATACTTGTTTATTTAGAAAAGGAAAAAAAAGAAAGAAATGATGAAGGAGTGTCTGATCAGATCAGTTAGGATTAAAAATAAATAAACAGCTACTGCAATTTAAAGTATCTTTGTGTGTGTTTTTTTCTGTTTCAAAAATTAAAAGCCAAGAGGATGTACAGGAACAGTTGATTCCTTTTGAACGATTTCTTGTGCTAATTCAGTCATTAATCGTGATCGATTAATAAATGCTGAACTTTGAATTAATTTAATATTATTATTGATTCGATCATAAGCTTCTTCGCACCAAATTCGAACGAGATTTGACTCGTGTACAGCTGTTGGATATTGATTTTGAAATGATTGTGTAGAACGCGAGAGAGAAGCAGCCATTGAATATAAATCAATAGTTATTTCGCCAATACGATGAACGATATATTGTTCATCACGAATTGTTTTGCCATATTTCATAAGAATTTGTTCGATCATTGTGCCGAATCGATCGATTGAATTTGTTAAAAGTAGACCCGATGATTGAAGTGATGGATGAACGAATTCCGTTATATTGGGACCTGTCGCCATGCCCATGCCACGACGTAAACGTTTCGAACCTTCGCCAACGATAACATTGAAATTGAAATTTTTCACAGCCTTTTGTAATTCTTGTAAATGTGAGCCAACATATTGTAGACCGGTGAAACCGACAAATAAACGAAGAATATCATTGGCACCTTCGAATATTCGAAAGATACGTAAATCACGCATGACACGTTCGAGACCGGTAGCACGCATAAAGCCCATGCCACCGTGAATTTGAATAGCTTCATCGAGAACATACCAAGCTGATTCAGAAGCAAAGATTTTGCCAATGGCTGCTTCGCCTAAAGATGATTTTCAATTTTTGAAATACAGATCTGTAAAAACATGAAAGATCGACGTACATTGATATTCGGGAATTCCACGATCCATATTTTGTGCGAGAAGAAAAGCTAAACTTTCGGTTACATATTGTCGCATTTCCATTCGAACAAGTTTTTCTTGTACATTGCCATAGGATGTTATTGTTTGACCGAATTGACGACGATTTTTTGCAAAATCCTATTTGATTAATTTTTAAAAATTTCCATTTAATTAAAAAAAAACAAGCAAAACATCATCATTGAACATACAATTGCTTTTTGAATAGCCATTTTCATCGTTCCGGAAAGACCGGCAACCATACCGAATCGGCCATTATTTAAAATATTCATTGCAACCTGAATATAACAAATTTTGTTTTGTTTTTATATTAAAACAATGTGCATATATTCTCTTAATTACTTTAAATCCATTTCCAACTCCACCAAGAACATTTTCAATTGGAACTTTACAGTCTTCGAAATAGACTTCAGTTGTATTCGAAGCGTTGATGCCCATTTTCTTCTCAGGAGGTCCATTTGTAAGACCACCAAATTTTCTTTCGACAATGAATGCTGTCATTCGATTTTGTTTTTGACCCGTTTTCTCATCAACAACTGGAACTTGCGCAAAAACTGTAAATACTTCAGCAATACCACCGTTCGATATCCAAATTTTCGAACCATTTAAAATGTAATGTTTGCCATCGGGTGATAGTTCAGCTTTCGTTTTAATCGACGCAGCATCACTACCAGCCGACGGTTCCGTCAAAGCAAAAGCGGCAAGTTGTTCTCCACTTGCTAATTTAGCTAAATATTTTTCCTTCTGTGCATCAGTACCGAATAGAAGTATGCCTTTGAAACCAATCGATTGATGTGCTCCCGTACAAATCGATATGCCCAAATCATAAGCACTCACAATTTGAAAAAGTCGTGCTGCTTGAGTATTCGATAGGCCTAATCCACCGAATTCAACAGGAACTTGAATACCAAATGCTCCTTGTTCTTTCAAACCGTTCATTACATCCTCAGGAATTGTTCCGGTTGCATCATTTTTACCTGGATCATTTTTTTCCTCGAAAAATTTCGTTATTGGATCAAGTAACATTTTGACATTATCCTTCTGTTCGTCATTGAGTACATTTGGATATGGAAAAACTTCATTGGGATAGAATTGTCCTCGAAAAAGATTCATAACGAATGAATTCGAATTTCGTGCTTGTCTCGCTGGTTTTGTTGGCTTTTCTTTCAATTGTGATTGTTGTTGCTGTTGTTCATTAGCTAACGGTGCTGTCGATGCTGTTCGATTGAATGTAATGAAATACGACGGTGCACGTCGACATGTACTACGAACTAAAGATGAAGTCATGATCTGAAAACATAACAAAAAACAAAAGTTTCTTTTCGGTTTATTATATCTTTCGAATAACAAATTACGTTAATGTCTACAGAATAGACAAAACGTACGCGTTTATATAATTTTATATATATATATATCAAAGTCCAAACAACATATAATTACGTCATGATGTTTGCGTCTTGTTCTTTCGTTGTTTCTTTGCTTCTTGTTGTTCAATACGTTCGTTCTTACGTTTGAAATATTCGCAATCACCTGGTTGACCACGAGTTTTGAATAATTGTTTGAAGATAATTTCTAATGTATGAATATTATTCATTATATGTGATGAATTTATTTTCAAATCGATTTCTTCGATTAAAACTTTTTCATCGGCTAAATTCAATTTAAATAGTCGATTACTATCGAAAAGTAGATAGAGATCGAATGATGAGAATGTATAATCAATAATAGTTCCATATTTGGAATCGAATGTTATTTTTCTTGTTTGATTATTATTCGAGAGATTGGTGACATAGATTGAATGTTCACGATAAGCATAGATTGATAATGCAATCAGATTATTCGATGCATCCATTTTCCAAATGGATTCATTCATTGACGATGAATTCGGTTCGGAATACGAACATTCCGATTCATGAAAGATTTCTTTCGCTGTTTCAATTAATGATTTAGTTGTAATCACATTCAATTCAGTACAATCAGGTAATTGCCAAAGACGAAGTGTACCATCGCCTGATGCTGAAATAATTCGATCGTGATCGAGTAATTTCACGTGTGAAACAAATTCTTTATGTCCAAGACAATAACCTTGAATATTATAACCATTCGGATAATGACTGAGCCGAATTTTTTCATCACGATCAGCTGTAATGAGAAATTTTTCACCAGTGGATTTAGCTTGAAAATATTTCACATCCAATAACATTGATAAATGTCCGAGAAGACAATCATCATCAGTTAAAACCGTATCTTGACCGTTGGATAAACTAGCTTGATAAGCATCACCACTTTTATCAGCAATAAAAAGATAATCATTCGTGGAATCCAATGCAGACGCACGTTTTTTCACTGTTATTGTTCGTTGTAGTTTCCATGAGGTTGAATTCGATTGAATATAAATATAAATCTGTTTATTTTGCCCATTGATAATCAATTTTTCTCCATTGGGAGTGAATTGAATTAGATTTCGATTTAAATCATCTTCGTTATTTTCTTTTGCTTGTTGTTGATTGATTTCATCGAATCTTAAACATTCGAATTGCTCAGGTGAATTCAAATTCACAACGATAGCAGCACCATTTCGTAATGAAATCGCTAACCAATTCGTTGAACTGATTGCCAATTCTGACATGATGATGATTAAACAAATAGTAAATAAAAAAATTTCTAAATGTAAATTCGGTCTTGCGTCAACGTTTATTGGTGAGTCAAGATTGAAATCAATAGATGACACGAGGTATTTATTTTCTGATGACATCAGCGTCATCTAGAAATATTTTTACTGGTACTATTTATCAACATCAACGTCGTGCATGCATGTTTGTTAGTTTGACTAGTTGATGCGATGTTCCAAAATTTAAAAAATCGAATAGCAACTGAAGCTAGTCGTGCTAATCAAGCTATTCTATCGACTGTTTTACAAACTGATAATGTAAGATTATTAATTAAATGTTTATATTTCTACAGCATTTGACCTTCGTAGAAACCTTCATCAAGAGACTCAGGTATTCGAACACCATCGATTAGTAGTCGAGATGAAAATAATGCAGTAAATTCAATTTGTCGTTGTTAAAAGTTTTTAAAACAAATCCTTTTTGATATTTAGGATACAAATCGTTCTCGATTAAGTTCAGCATCAAGTGATATTAGTCAAATTACAAATTACATCTCTCCAACAACACAATATCCACCTCCATCCGATATCGAAATCGAACAAACAGGCGACGAAAGTGATTATGAAACAAATAATGCTCAGAAATTCAGAAAATCATTCGTCGATTTACGAAACAAATTTCTTCAATTGAAAAAATCTTACGATGAAATTGATCGCGAACGAAATCGTGTTAAAGTATTGAAGAGAAAACTTTGTTTTTTTTTGTTTCTGCTTTTACATAATTGATTGACTTCAGGAACTTCTACAGAAGCAGCAAGATATCTCGTTTAAACAACGAGAAAAATTAAAATATTTACAACAAGAAAAAGAACAAAACGAATTAGCCTTTGTGAACGAATTACAAGTTCGAGAGACACAAGTTGAAGAACTCAATCAACAACTTAAAAGAAAAAATGAATCCGAACAAGAAGAAAACCGAAATCTCCGTGAAAAGATTAATAAACTCGAAGGATCCATATCAAAATTCCAAGAAAAACAAGTTAGTCTTATTATCGAACGTGATCAAATTCTTCAACAACTACGTGACATTAAATCCACTCCTTCATCTGAGATTAACCTTGAGCCATTGAATCAAGAAATTGTTGAATTAAAAAACAAATGCGAAGCTTTCGATAGTCTCAAAACGGAATACAGAACTCTGATTAGTGAATCTGCACAACTGAAACAAGACAAAGAACAAACTGAATTATCCTTTCAAAACGAATTGAAAATTCGAAATGAACAAATCGAAGAACTGCATCAACAACTTAAAAGAAAAAATGAATCTGAACTAGAAGAAAATCGGAATCTTCGTGAAAAAATTAGTAAACTCGAAGGATCCATATCAAAATTTCAAGAAAAACAAGCTAGTCTAATTACTGAACGTGATCAAGCTCTACAATCTGACATTAATGTTGAACCACTACAACAAGAAATTATTGAATTGAAAACCAAATGTGAAGATTTCGACAATCTCCAAACGCAATACAGAACTCTGGTTAATGAATCCAGCAAATTGAAACAAGAGAAAGAACAACTTGAAGAGTTCAATCAACAGTTAAAAGGAAAAAATGAATCCGATGAAGAAGAAATTCGAAGTCTCCGTGAGAAAATCAATGAACTTGATCAACCTCGTCAATCCGACATCGATGTTGAACCACTAAGAAAGGAAATTAGTGAATTGAAAGCTAAATGTGAAGGTTTCGATAATCTCCAAATGCAATACAGAACTCTGGTTACTGAATCTACTCAATTGAAACACGACAAAGAACAAATTGAAGAACTCAATCAGCAACTTACGAGAAAACATGAATCCGTAGAGACAGAAATTCAAAATCTTCGTGAAAAAATCAACGAACTTGATCAACCTCGTCAATCCGACATCGATGTTGAACCACTACGAAAGGAAATTATTGAATTGAAAACCAAATGTGAAGATTTTGATAATCTTCAATCTCAATTAAAACACGACAAAGAACAACTTGAAGAACTCAATCAGCAACTGAAAAGAAAAACTGAATCCGATGAAGAAGAAATTCGAAATCTTCGTGAAAAAATCAACGAACGTGACCAGGCTGTTCAATCTGACATCGATAATCTCAAATCTGAAATTGTTACTCTAGTAAAAATTAACGAAGAAAATACCCGTCAAATCGATGAGTATGCTGAAGAGAAATTTAATTTCGAACAAGAAATTACAGATAAAGATCGACAAATTACTGAACGTGATGAGAAAATTCAAGATTTAGAATTAACAGTTAAACAAACACAAGAAAGTTCGGTGAAATTACGAAAAGCTTTGCAGAAAATGAAAGATTCAATAAAAGATACCGATGAATACGAACAACGTTTGAAAGATCAAGAAATTGAATACGATACGAAGTTGAAATCATTGGCAAGAGAAATGGACTTACAAATTCAAGAAAATCAAAGAAAATATCAAGAAGAATTAGATAACTATATTAGTAAGTCTTGAATTTTGAGTTTAAATTTATTGACTTTTTTTTGTACTATAAGAAACAAATGTCCAGAGTGATAATGAAACGGTTCGAAATGCTGAACAGAAAATAGCCGATGCAGAAAAACGAGCATCGATGGCTGAAAATCATCTGTTTAAATTGGAGGAAGAGTTGAAAGTATAGATTTAACTATTTTTTGTGTTTCAAAAACTTTGAATTTTCGTTAGGTTAAACAATTGGATCATTATCAACTCGTTCGAGATTTACAAATCGAAATTGAAAAACTGAAAAAACAACTCATTTCATATCAAAGAGTGACCGATGAACATGCTTGTCAAACTGATCTAACCGAATCCGTGGAAATCGATTATTTAAAACGAGTTTTCCAAGGATATCTCACAGGCACTGATCGAGTTGTATGTTTTGCAATTAACATGTCTTTTGTTTCTGAAAATTGACTTTCTTTTGTTAGACGATGGCAAGAGTAATATGTGCAGTATTAAAATACACTGATGAAGAAACGTTAACTATCGTCGAACAAGAAAAACTTCGTCAGTCTGTAAGAGTATCAAACGCGTTTCATATTTCGAAATTCTTGTTGTGTTTTTGTTTTCTAGCGCTGGCTGAACTCATCAAAATAATATATTTTCTTGTTGTTTTCGGTTTTTTTTTATTTTTAATGTTATAATAAAATAATATATATTTATTGTTTTCGGGCTAATGTAAAGAATCAAAACTAAAAGCATGTGGCGCTGTTTTCTCGTTCGTTTAACCGAACGAACAAATGAAAAATGTGATGTAGAAATTTCCTTTTCCATCATTCAGTTAGTCAGAATATGTCCGAAGCACCGCGTGTTGCGTTTAAACTTGGTTTTGGTAAACGACCAGTTTTGAATACGAATGCTGCTTCGGCAGTTCAATTTGATTCAGGGACGACAACAACAGCTAATTCGAATTCAATCGAACTTGTCACTGGTTTTGATAATGGAGAAATCAAAAGTACAGCACCGAAGAATGTCAAACAAGAATTAGTAATTCCCTGTCAACCAAATGCTCATCATCGAATATTGAAAATCAACAAACCCACAGCTACAGCCACTGCTCCTTCTCCTTCTCTTCCAACCAAAACAACAACTGATTCAGTCAATGAAATAGCCGATGAAGCTCGACGTGCACTTCTTCTCGACGCACAAAAAGCAAACGAGGCTTGGAGTGAACGAACAGAAAATGGAATAGCTCGTGTACATACAATCGAACAAGATGCATCGAATACTTTCATGAAAGATTCAACAGACAAATCTGACGACGAAACGGAAAAACATGCTGAAGATGCTAATTATGACGAAGTACCGATTGAAGATTTTGGCATGGCTGCTATACGTGGAATGGGTTATAAAGAAGACACGGGTCTTGGTATTTCGAATAAGAAAACTGTCGATGTTTTCGTACCCGAAACTCGACCACGTGGTCTCGGTTTAGGTGCCGATCGAAAGATTTTAGAAAAAATCAATCAATTAAAACGAAATTTAAAACAATCGGGTATCGACGAAAAAGATGATCTCTGTTTCGAGAAAGGTGCATTCGTACTTATACAAAAAGGTCCACATGAAGATCAATATGGTACAATTGAATTTATTGAAGAAGATACAGCTCGTTTAAATGTTGCATTAGCTATCGGTGGTACAAATCGAAAGAAAGAAGTGATTTCAATCTCACAATACAATGTTAAATTAGTTACAGAAAAAGAATTTCTCAAATATAGTAAATATGTGAATAAATCGAAGGCAGAAAAAGTCGAACAAGAAACAACTAACAAATTAATGCGAGATTTTCAACAAGGAAGCAAACATGATGATGATGATAGACGGCGAGATTCCAAACGACATCGATCATCAAAACACGACGACGATGATCGTCGTCATCATCGTCATTCATCATCAAGAAAACACTAGAATTTTCTGTACCTTTTTTTTTGTTTATTTGTTTCGATTAATCTAAAATAAAAGTCGGTTATTTTCTCACTAGAATGAATAAGTATATTCATTGAAACGTGAAATGAACTTGAGAGTGGGTGTTGACAATCAGTTGCCTTAACATTTGCTTTTCTCTCAACGAAGGAAAAACATACCTAGTTTTTGACCTTTCTAATTTTTTTTTCTTTCTTTTGTTTTACCTTATTTTATTATTAATAGAAAAGAAAAAGCACGAGTATTTTCCATCAAGTCTACTTCTTCTCTTTTCTTTTTTTTCTTTTTGTTTTTATTTGGAAAGAAAATATTCATGGATACGACGAGGAAACTTCCTTCGTCAAAAGAATGTCGAAGGAATTCATGTTTAGATCGAACTAAACCCGAAAAGATCAATGAAAATCGAACGTTTAGTTTAACAGAACAATGTCAAACGAATTCGAGTACACCATTCGATTCGTCAACAGAATCAATTCAACGACATTCAACACCGAAATCTGAACTCTATCGACTTCAAAAACAAACTTATCAAAACGTGAAAAAACGTTATACAACTGAAATCGATCAATTACTCAACGATTCATCGATTATTATCGTTAGTGATTGGTTAAAAGTGCGAGGAACATTTCGAGATTGGACGAAATTATGGGCAGTCCTTAAACCTGGTCTCATTCTCTTCTATCGAAATCCAACATCCATGGTTAGCTTAGCTTTCGATTGTTTGTTTGCTTGTATGTTTTTTCCTCTATGTACATAGAATGGTGTTTGGGTCGGCACACTCGTTCTCTCTTCTTGCCAAGGTAAATAAAATAAAATACAAAACGTTTCATTCTCATGTCTTTCGTACATTAGTCATTCAACGGCCAACAAAAAAGTCAGGCTTCTGTTTTAAAATTTGGCATCCATTAGAAAAATCAATTTGGTCTCAACGAGTAACCAAAATCTATTTATAGGTGTTAATTTGAAGAAAAGAAAATACTTTTCTTTTTTGCTTATTTCTAGGGTCCAAATAATGAACAATTCGGTGCGTTAACATTTCCTCTTCCTATGAGTTATTTAATATGCCGTGCATCTGATGAGACAGCAGGTATATCTTAACTGTTATTCATGAGAAAAGAAAAACTAAATATATAATTGACTAATTTTCAAGGACGATGCTGGATAGATGCACTTGAATTGACAATGAAATATTCAAAATTGCTTCAAAGTCCATTTTCAAGACCGTTAATGAATGATGAAAAAAATATTAGCAATTTGAATTTAGTAGAAGATGATGTGATCAGTGATACAAGTAAAGTGTCGAGAAGTGGAACAAGTCAATCGGACTGTTCACAAGATGTAACGAATCAATCGATTATTGAAACAAATTATATTCTTGCACCAGCTGAAGAGATGGGAGAGGTAAATGAGAGAGAAGTTTGTTTGTTTGTTATTTTCTCGTTTGATTAGCTTGATGATGCTTCACAAACAGAAGATGTAGCCGAAGAAAATAAATCATTAATTATGCATTTATTAAAACAAATTCGACCGGGCATGGATCTATCGAAAGTTGTCTTACCAACATTTATCTTAGAACCACGATCATTTCTTGAAAAATTATCCGATTATTATTATCATTGTGATATATTAGAAGAGTTTGTCAAGAGAATTTTAATCATTTTTCGAGATTTTCTTGTTTTTTGTAGAGCTGGTAATTCATCAGATCCATTGGAACGAATGAAAACCATTGTTAAATTTTATCTATCAGGATTTTATAAAAAACCAAAAGTTTGTTCGAATTTTCTATTCTTTTAATACGTAAATATGTATCTGTTTGTAAACAAAAAAGGGTTTAAAAAAACCGTACAATCCTTTACTCGGTGAAGTCTATCGTTGTTATTTTCATCATCCAAAAAATAATAGTAAAACATTCTACATTGCTGAACAAGTAATTACATGGAGATTTTACAAAGGAAATTTATTGACTTTTTCTTCAGGTCTCTCATCATCCACCAATAACAACATTCTACGTTTCAAATCGTCAAGAAGGTTTTTGCATACAAGGAAATATTTTAGCACGATCAAAATTCTATGGTAGAACATTGAAATCAGATTTCGCTCTCTGTTTTTCAATGATTCTATTTTATAGGTAATAGTCTTTCAGCAATATTGGATGGTAATGCTCGAATAACATTATTGAATAAAGGCGAAGATTATGTTATTACAATGCCGTATGCGAATTGTAAAGGTATTTTAATTGGACGATTAACAATGGAATTAGGTGGGAAAGTAACGATTAATTGTGAGAAAACAGGATATTCAGCTGAGATTGATTTTAAATTGAAAGTAGGAGAAAAATTAGTTTCTTGAGAAAAAAAATGAACAATTTTTTTTTTGAAAAGCCATTTATCGGTGGTCATGATTTAATGAATTTAATCGAAGGAAAAATTCGATTTGAAAAAAATGTTTTGTATACTTTTTCAGGATATTGGAATGATGAAATCATTTTGCTGGATAAAACCACTAATGTCAGTCAAACAAAATAAATCTTTTTGATATTAAACTTTTGATTTTAAAAATTAGATGAAAACTAGTTTTTGGAAAGTGACACAATCGGTAATTGATTCTCGATTGAAACGATATGTTGTACCCATTGAACAACAACAAGACAATGAATCAGAAAAAATATGGCAATATGTAACATCAGCAATACGACAAAATGATCAAATATCAGCAACTGAAGAGAAAACTCTCCTAGAGAATGAACAAAGAAAACGACGGAATAATGGCAATGAATGGCAATCGAAAATATTTCGTTTAGATTCGAAAACAAGAGAATGGACTTATATCCATATCGAGTAAAATTCCTTTGTTTTTTGTTTTTGTCTTTAAAAGACTATTTCATTTTATAATTAGTACTCGTCCATGGGATTCTCATAATGATATTTCGACGTACGAACATGATTTTCTTGTTTGTACACGTACATCACATCGTCCTCCAACACCCAAAACTCTGGCAACAAGTTTCGATCATGAAATAATCGTTACATTAAAACGTGTTGAACAAAATCTAGTTAATACTATTGAACGCATTGAATATAATGAAAAACAATTGGATTTTATACGAACTAGTTCAACCAGATCTTTTGTCTCTTCTCATCTTCATTTTATTCTTATTGTTCTTGTTGCTTTCGTTTTAAGATTGATTTTTCGTTGATCGAAATTGTATTTGATTAATAAAATTTTGTTTTCAAAGAATATAAAAGACAATAGTTAGTTATATAATGACATCTTTTACTTTTTTCATTGGTCATTCATATAATCCGTTCTTATATGTAACCGAAATCTTTTGGTTTTTTTATTCTCCAAAAATGTTCGCTGCTCGAAGTTTATCAGTATTACGTTGTTTTCAATCGTATTTCCAAGTTATGCATAAAATAACATCATCAGTATCCAATTCGTTAGATGAAGATATGAAGAGACATGTAAAATCAAAGCAATATAAACAGGCTCTCGAACTGTTCAAACAGTCATCGGTGCACACAGATGCTTCGATTAATATGGCATTAAAAGCATGTATTTCATTGAAGGATTATGAATTTGGAAAGCAAATTGAAAAACAACTCTCTCCTTCTTCACAACAGAATGAGTTTATTCAAAATTCGTTGTTTCAATTGTACAGTGAGTTTATCTTATTTTGTATAATATGTATTTTATAAAATGTTCATTTTAGTGCATATTGGTGATATGAACAATGCAGAACATATTCATTCGAAAATCAAAAATGTATCCAATCGAACATACGCAATTTTATTCAAAAGTAAAAATTGTTTTTAATAATTAATGAAAATGATTTCGTATAGATCTTATTCAAAATTACAAACCAGACAAGGTTTTGGACTTCGTTGATCAGATGAAAGTTATGCCCGATGAATATACTCTAACAGTGATATTCAGTGCTTGTGCTAAAGTAAAAAATGCACGTGCAAAACAGATTGGAATGAAACTATTTGATGAAATGTCGAATCATTTTAATGATGCAGATGTTGTTTTACAAAGTGCGGCATTGAATATGCTCATGTCTTTTGGCCAAATGTATCGTGCTGAAACACTGTTCAATTCGATGAAGCAAAAAAATATAGTTAGTTATGGTGCTTTGATGGAAGGTAAGCATTTGTTGAAAACTATTGTAGTATTATTTATAAGAACTGCAGGTTATTTTGCAAATGGTATGCATGAAAAAGTACTTGATCTATTCGAACAAATGCCAATTGAAGCAAATAGTGTTGTTTACACCATTGTTTGCAAAGCTTGTGCTGAACTTAAAAATAGCCGAGCAAAAACAATTGGAATGAAACTTTTTAATAAATTGACAAATAATAAGCAATTGATTACAGATGAAATTCTATTGGCAACAATTGCTCATATGCTGATCAATTTTGGTGATATAACGAGTGCTGAACGATTATTTGAATCATTGGAGAAGAAAGATGCAATCGTTTATGGCACTATGATGAAATGTTATAATATCAATAATATGCCTTTGAAGTCTCTTCAATTATTTAAACAGATGAAAAAGAAAAAATTGATTCCCACTCCTATTCATTTTACTCTTCTTTTACAATCATGTGCTCAAATTGGTTTACCTTTGACTTCTCGTTCTATTATTGATCAGATTCCACTTGAGTTATACGATAATATATATATTGTCAATGGATTGATCAATATTTTGGTAGTCTCTTATCTTATCATATTGATCATACAAGATTTATTCTTAATCCTTACTTGTTTAGGCTAAAATTGGCTCAGTTGATCAAGCGTATTCAATATTCAAATCTGTAAAAAAGCCTGATGCTTATACTTACAATATCATGAGTAGTTTTTTTTGCTCAGCTTATTAAATACTGTTTTTGCTAACTTCAGTCAATGCATATGGTCTCAATGGACAAGGTGCTGATGCCATCAATTTATATTATCAAATGTCTAATAACCAACGAGATGAAATATCACATGTTGCTGTTTTAAATGCATGTTCACATTCTGGTTTGGTTGATCCAGCTCGCTCAATATTTAATAAAATCGACAACAAAAGTCAAATAATCTATACAACTATGGTTTGTTTTGTGACTTTTTTCTTGCTTGTGATCATTCGAATTTGAGTTTTTTTTTGTTCAGGTCGATTGTTTAAGTCGATTGCATATATTTGATGAAGCTGAAAAACTTATTCAAGAATATGAGCAATTTTCAAAACAATATTATTTACCAATGCATAGTGCGTGACTATTTACTAGTTTGAAATTATTGATAGTTTGATTTCGTTTCTTGATATTTAGTGGCTTTGCTATCAGGCGCAAGAAATAGTCGTCAATCTGTCTTAGCATCGAGAATATATCAAAAGATGAAACAGATATTCCCGAATGAAAAACACCAAATGATTCCTGCTTCGATTCTTCTCTCCAACATCTATACATCAATCGGTGATGATAAACAAGCATCACAGATTCGGCATCATCGACTCAAGAACTATGGCAAGAAAGTGACTCCAGGTGAGGCAACAACTGAAGATGGCGATGAAATACTAGTAAACGATTATGATGAAACAAAATGTACTGATGATTATATTGATATTTTTTTTTATTGTTTTTAGTCATTCAAAGCTCATGATCATTCTCATCCATTATCAAATGAGATTCATGCTGAAGCAATGATAATCGGTAATGAGCTACGTCAACATGGTCATCAATTTGATGCCAGTTGGATCACCCGACCGCTTAAAGAAACTGAAACAGTTGAATCAGTTCTTTGTGGTCATAGTGAACGACTTGCAATCGCATATCATTTCATTCGAGGTAAACGACCATCAAAGATCCACATAGTGAAAAATTTACGCGTTTGTGGTGATTGTCGTAAGTTGATTTATTTTTTAAATACAATAATCAATTTCTTTTTTTTTCTTTTTAGATGAAGCAACAAAATTAATCGCAAAGATTCGTCAATGTGAAATATTTGTACGTGACGCCAATCGCATGCATCACTTCCAAAAGAATGGTCAATGCTCATGCAATGATCATTTTTAGGCTTTTTTCTTGACATTTTTTGAATAAACTGTTTGTCTCTACTGACTTTTTCAGAACTTGATCGACCATTACAATTTCGTGCCAAAATAAATTCTAAAAAATATTAAGTCTCGGTATTTGATGAGCCACAACAAAAACACAATTGTAATTCTATATGCAAATCTCTCATTGAACATGACCAATCACTTATTCTTATTCTAGAACTGTTGAAATGTTACTCAAGTAACTATTACGAAGCCTGTATTGTTTGACGTAAAAGAATATCATCTCGAGTTAAACTCATATTTCAATTTAATTTCGATATCTACTTCCTCTAGTTGAAAAATGTTGATTTCTACATTTCATTTTGAAAACTTTGTTTTTATATCTAGATTTTCTTACTTAAATCATGTTGAAATCTCATCAGTTCATATTGGGAAGGATTTATTGGAGATGTTTCCAAATTCACTTCTTCTGAAGAACTTTCACTTGAATGAGATGATTCATGACCTATTTCTGGTAAAGTATCATCCGAATCAGACTTAACTTCCATATCAGTTCTTCTTTAATTTTAATTAAATCAACCTCCATATTACCAATGGCACATTCTGCGTTATTGTCAATCCATTCCAATCCCACTGTTGTAACATGACTCAAGCAATTATATTTAACAAAGATTGATGGTGCACAAATGACAAGATTACGTTTGATTTGATCAGTTGAGGATTGAGATAGAATTCTCGCAGATATAATAGGTGTATTTTATGTTGCATGTAATCATTGATTATATCTGGATTTGTACGAGTAATTGTATTAAGCAGCTTATTGAAGTGCAGCTTAGAAAGATCGTACATTGTTTTGTAATCTGGCACATGCGTAATTTCCACATTAGATGCATCATGCCACCCGAGAATGAGATTGTTTGAAATTGATTAAATATCATGTATTTTCACTTACATCGCCGATGTTCATGATTTGATTCATTGAATGTTGTTCGATGAATAAATTAAAAATTTCCTTTTAATTTACCGTAAAGATATTTCCATTTTTTACCAGTTTGTTGATGGTCAACATCGGTGGTACTATTCAAAAGCAAAACAGCTTTTCGGATAAGATTTTTATCATCATCGACACCACCTCCAAGTAATAACTTTAAATTATCAATTGATAAAATATTGAACTCAATCTGTTTTAATATTTATGCCATTATATCCAGGGCGATCAATACGGTCGCTGTGATGGTACAAAACCGGTCGAATACACTCATATTCGATCGTTTACACACGGTCTAATAAGACCGTAATACAGTTCATACGGTAGGTTATCATTTGCCCAGAATTGTGGTTCCCAGTATTGATGCCTAGTTAAGGATTGGGCAATCATATATGAATATTTCTGGGCACCAGTTTTTGGGATTTTTTAGGGACTATTTTTCAAATATTTTATCCGAATTTCCCAGAAAAAAGAGTTCTAGGGAAAAAATCCTGGTCTCGTCACCAAAATGTCAGAAATGATTGCCCAATCTATAACTAGGCAACAATTCTTGGCAAATGATAGACATTCGTTTATTTTTATTTATTTCTTTTTTGATGATCTTATTATCAATACAAACAATTTCATTTTCACTCGCTGCATTTCTAATTGGAAATGGCTAAACCTTTTTTCTAGTAAATCAAAACTTGTCTAAAGCACCGTACATTACATTGCAAGCTTAGTTAACTTATCTCATAAAAAAACACTACAATTGCAAAGAGAGTCCTTATCTATACTTCGAAGGGTTTTTTACCAAGAAAACGGTAGTGTCACAACAGAATTCTTATCGAAACTTGGTAGGATTTTTATCACGAAAACTATAGAATCAGTATCAGAGTATCTTCACTTTTCTTCGACGGGCTTTCCGACTGAATTTTGAGCAAATATTCGAAGGCAGCCCAGTGAACATTAACTTTTCGATTTCCCTAGCATATCGTACCTTCATAACTTTGAAATCAAACGTTGAGTTATTTATTATCAATTTCAAAAAAGAAACATTACTTCTATAAGTCCCACCTTGAAATTAAAATCTGCACTAATCTAGATTCCAATGGAAATCCTCTTGTATTTGTTTCAGAAACGCGTCAACGAATTCCTCAGAGGACCACTACTTATTGATTTTTATAACCAATATTATTCCAGATTCGAAAAAACATGTCTTTATCAATCCATACACTACCCATCGACATAATCTATCGCATATTCGATCATTTGCAGGAAAAACACTTATTCATGTCCATAAACAATGTCAATCAACGACTCAACGCTATTCTGACTTCATACCAACGATTCCAAGTAAACTTAACTAATATCCTAACATCTTTTACACCCAAACTGTGACATGCGCATTTCAATAATATATTTCTACAAGGCTCCTGTATCCTCAAATTTACTATCATCATTTTCCGCAGTCAATCAATTCTCTACCGTGAATAGACACTCACCACACTCGACCTCGACAGGAATGAAATTGGAGCTGAAGGTGCAAAAGCAATTGGTCAAGCCTTAGAAAGAAATCAAGTGAGATAAATATTTAGTTTCTTCATCTTAATCGGCCGTCTTTTCTATTTATCTCAGACACTCACCACACTCAACCTCTACACGAATCATATCGGTGATGAAGGTGCAAAAGCAATTGGTCAAGCCTTAGAAAGAAATCAAGTGAGATAAATATTTAGTTTCTTCATCTTAATCGGCCGTC
>ERZ781398.375-NODE-375-length-63357-cov-4.529778_pt1 | contig 63357 bp, 83 predicted proteins | sample MGYA00433077_ERZ781398 | MGnify/ENA primary metagenome ERZ781398 (study PRJEB29847, sample SAMN06458254) | wastewater metagenome | isolation source: Wastewater bioreactor | place: South Africa: Cape Town | study: EMG produced TPA metagenomics assembly of the... | reverse complement strand
GTTTCATCATTTATACTCGATACGATCAATTAATTGATAAGAACTTACGCTTTTTTTAATGATTGACATTTGATTTAGGTGGATTTCAAGGTGAAGTCAAGTTTCAATTAACCTATTCATCGGGTGGTGCCATTGAAGCGAGTGCAGCTTTACGACAGGTCAATTCGATTTGTAGGGAAACTCTTTTGCTTTTTTTTCTTTGTTTTCTAAAAGTGATTTTTTTTACTTGTAGTTCATCGAGAAAATCAAGCTGCACCACCGTAAGACGATTTTTTTTCTATTTGAAAGGTAATTCATTAAATATATACATTATCAATAGATGCTACGGAATGGCTGCTGAGAATTTGTATGAACCACCTCCGCCATCTTATCAAGCAGCTCAAGCATCGAACAATCATTTTGCTGGTAAACATTTTCTCTTTCTCTCTTCAAAATACAAGCAAAAATGTTTTCGTTCGTTTAGAAACTCAAATGTTTGTTTCGCCTGCTCAAGCTCCTTACGAAGGTGTCTATCAACGGCAACCAACAGGTCTACCACGAGCTGAATATGTTCCACAATATCCCGAAATGCCATCAGCACCCATGCAATATCCACCTCAACCAGCTTATCAAACAAATACCAATGGTGGTCAAATGTATATTCCGCAAAACAATCAAATGCCACCGTCTTACGAACAATCACAAAGCGATTTTCAACAGAAAAAACGCGATTAAAGAGAATCAAAAAAACTATTCATCTTTTTTCTCCTTGTATTTTACTAATTCTTATAAATCCAGCGATCATATATCGAGTATATAGTCGAGATCTATTTATTATTATTTCTTTCTCTTCATTTTCGGTGCAATAATGAAATGCATACGATTTTTATTTCAGATGGCTTCTAGGCGAATAACAAGTCGCGATGTTGCATCAATTCCACAGCCTGGCTTTAATCTACCGGACTCAATCAATTTCAGTCCTGATGATCAGCTATTGACGTATATTCGTTCGTCAAATCTAACATTTATGCGGCAACTTTATGCATATGATCTACGAACTGATAGAGAATATGTTTATACGGAATCGGATTCGAATTCGGAAGAGAATCTTTCAATAGAAGACAAATTTCGACGAGAAGTGGGTGTGTTTTCGATACTTTTTTGTTTGAGAATTTCGTTTTTTTTTAATTTTTAAATCTGTTTTCGAGAAAAACATGACTAACGAATGAATTTTTCAGCAACAACGTCTGCTAATCGCTGGCATAACTCGTTATCAATGGGCAAAAGATAAAACTCAATCATTAGTATTGATTTCAATCGGCTACGACCTCTACATTCACGATAAAAACGATCTTCGCCTACTGGTTCACTGCTCATATCTAACGCCAATCATCGATCCGAAACTATCACCCAACGGAGAATTCGTTGCTTATGTTCAAGATGATGAACTGTACTGCATATCAACAGTTGCATCGAATCCACCGGCTCAATCACGGCAGTTGACGTTCGATGCACGACATTGTCCGAATAAAACCAATGGTCTCGCTGAATTCATCGCTCAAGAAGAAATGGATCGAAATGATGGATATTGGTGGTCGGATGATTCACGGTTCATTGCGTTTACACAAGTCGATGAATCGAATGTGCCGCCTTTTCGTATTTCACATTCAGGTGCCGATGAGCCCGATCAAGTAAGTGCACACAAACAAACAAGCAAAGCAATCGAGTTTTTCGTATTTGTCAATCATCTAGGTCGAAGAACATCGATATCCATTTACTGGCAAATCGAACGTTCGCGTTACTGTCGGCGTCATTGATTTACTGACGACAGATTCGAAAAATCATCCGATTATCCACTGGATAGATTTAAGTTCATTCGATGATTATTACGTCGCACGTGTTGGTTTCTTTCCTGATCATACACTCGCATTGCAAATCGAAAATCGCCAACAAACCAAACTTCAATTATATCAATACGATTTCTTGAGCAAAAAACCATTGAAATTACTCATCGAAGATCAAAGTCAAACATGGATCAATCTCCATGATCTATTTTTTCCATTGAAACAAACGCCAAATCTATTCATTTGGGCTAGTGAACGAACGGGATATATGCATTTGCAATTGCATGATTATCAAACAGGAGAATTGAAACAACAATTAACAAGTGGCAAATGGATGGTGCAACAGATCGTTGATGTTGATGAAATGAATTCATGGATTTATTTCTTAGCTAATCGTGAAACACCTTTAGAAGTTCATCTCTATCGAGTTAATTATCGAAATGATTCGAATACAATCGAACGAATAACACAAGAGTCCGGTTGTCATCTTGTTTATTGTTTTAATAAAACTTATCAATATTGTATCACGCAATGGAATTCTATTGATCAATATCCTATCATTCGAATGATTGATGTTCATACGAAAGAAATCGTTAAAACTATTCAATCTTTTCAAAAATATCAAACGCCAATCATCGATCAATTTCATTTTGTTAAACCCGAACTATTCTCGATTACGAATCGATCGAATGTCACACTCTATTGTGCACTCTATAAACCCGATGATGAACAAACAAGATATCAAGCACCCTATCCAACATTAGTTTCCGTCTACGGCGGACCACATTTACAACGGTATGTATGCTGATGCATTAAACGAAAAGAAAGAAAGGAATTTTTTCTAGTGTGGTCAATTCTTGGTCCCTTCGAAGTGATATGCGTTGTCAACGTTTAGTTCAATCGGGCTATGCTGTCTTACGATTAGATAATCGTGGCAGTTCGAATCGTGGTGTTGCTTTCGAAAGTGCAATTCGATATGATATGGGACATTTAGAACTGGACGATCAGGTTGATGGTGTTCGATATTTAATTGAACAAGGCATAGCTGATTCGACACGTATCGGAATCTATGGCTGGTCGTATGGAGGCTATATGTCAGCCATGGCTTTAGTACGTGCAAGTGAAATTTTTAAATTAGGTATTGCCGGTGCTCCAGTGACACACTGGGATGGGTAAGAATTGAGTTTACAAAGAATAATTGATTCGAATTCGGTTGGTGTTGTTTTAGTTATGATACACATTATACGGAAAGATATATGGGCACGCCTGAAGAAAATCCTGAAGGTTATGAAGTATCGAGTATAATGTATCATATAGATAAATTAAAAGGACATTTGCTATTAATTCATGGTTTAATCGATGAAAATGTTCATTTTCGTCATTCAGCTCGATTGATAAATGCATTGATTCGAGCGAAGAAACCGTACGAATTAATTGTCTTTCCCGACGAACGACATATGCCGAGAAAACTCGATGAACGTATCTACATGGAAGAGCGCATCTTCGAGTTTATTCGCAAATATCTTTGACTCTTCACTGTTTTCTTTTTCTTTTATACGAAATTTTTATTTTTCGTCCGTTTGTCTTTCGTACGCTAATTTATTGTTATTTTTAGGCAAAGTATTTATCTTTATACAGAATTCAACGGTGAATATGTATTTTCTTTTTGTTTGCTTCGTTCATTTTTAAAATATCGAGATAGATGAGATTTCGTTTATTTTTTCTGATTTTAGATCTCATCAAATTAACATTTTCAAATAAGAAAAAACAAAAAAAAATGAAATTAAAAAAACAAGAGAATGGAACCAATGATGAGACAAAAAGTGGTTCAACAGGCGGCGTGCAAATTACAAACGAAGATCGAGAAAAAGGCGATTTCGACAATTTTAATCTCTCGAAAAAAACAATTAAAAAACTACAAGGTAAAATTTAGGTTTAAAGTCGATCGAAATGAACGAATTCACGTCGTTGTTGTTTTAGAACGAAATGTCGAATTTCTCTTTCCTGTTCAAGCTGAAAGTTACCAACAAATTAGCGAGAAAAAAGATTGTCTCGTTCAAGCTTATACAGGCACAGGGAAAACCTTAGCATTTGCTATACCAATTGTTGAACTACTTCAAAATGATTCGACGGTTAAGCTAACACGAGGTCGAGCACCACGAGCTCTTGCTCTCGCGCCAACAAGAGAACTAAGTACGCGAGAACGAAAAAACTCGACATCGATTTGAATTGTTTTTTTTCAGCAAAACAAATTTCCGATGATTTTCAATCGATTTCCACCGACCTTTCGGTTGTGACAATTTATGGTGGCAAAAAATATGAAGATCAAGAGAATAGTATTCGTAATGGTTGTGATGTTCTTGTGGCTACACCAGGTCGTTTGAAAGATATAATCGATAAGAAAAAATTAGACTTGACGAAAATTAAACATGTCATTCTCGATGAAGTCGATCGAATGCTTGACATGGGTTTTATCGACGATGTCGAAGAAATTCTTGGTCATATGTTTACTTCAAGTAATGAAACGAATTTAAAAAAAGTTCTTTATTCGATTGATTGATGTAGATCGAGATAATAAACCGCAATTTATTGTCTTTTCGGCTACAATGCCGCAATGGGTTTATCAAACAACGAAAAAATATATGTCCAAAGATTTTGTGACAGTTGATTTAGTCAAAGGAAATATGCAAAAAACATCTGCAAATGTTGAAGTAAAATTGAAATGATTTTGAACTTCAAAAAAAAAGAAACTTGTTTTTCTTAGCATTTAGCTGTGTCGTGCAGTTTCCATGATCGACCAGGTGTGATTAACGCGTTAGTTCAAATCTATTCGAGTTGTAGTCTCGATGGTCGTGCAATTGTTTTCTGTGAAACGAAAAAAGAAGCCGATGAACTATCCGTTAGTCATGATATTAAAGCTGAAGCTCATGTACTTCATGGAGATATTCCACAGGATAAACGAGAACTTGTTCTCAAAGTTTGTATTTCAAGATTTTTAACAACGAAAAAGCCAAACTTGAATTTCGATTCTATAGAAATTTCGAGAAGGAAAATATCGATTGTTGATTACAACCGATGTTGCTGCTCGTGGTTTAGATATTCCGGAAGTAGATCTTGTTATTGTCACAGCTCCACCAAAGGACGTCGAATCATACATTCATCGATCAGGTCGAACAGGTCGTGCCGGTGCTCAGGGAAAATGTATTTGTTTATACAAATCCAATCAATTACGTGATCTAAGACGTGTCGAAGTCGAGGCCGTATGTTTTGTTTTTTCGTTCGTTTTATTTGACATTTTGCTTCTCTGTAGGGTATTAAATTCACTCGTATCCATCCGCCAGGAACAAACGATGTTATTAACGCCTCATCGGCCGATGCAACCAAGTAAAAATTTACCTATTTAACAATCCGTTAAATTCCAAAAAATTCGACTTTTTCTAGAGCACTTGACACGGTCACTGAGGCGGCCATTGCGCATTTTCGTTCGGCTGCTGAGAAAATTCTCGAAACACGTGATGCTACGGAAGCATTGGCGGCTGCATTGGCATGCATCTCAGGCACGACGGATATCGTTCCCCGATCGTTATTGACAAGAAAAGAAGTATGAATAAACTTTGAAATGATCATTTCGAAGCTGAATTTGATTGTTGCAGAATCATACAACGTATATGTTAACAGTGACTGACGAGTTAAGAGGGCCAGGCTTGGTTTTTACAATGTTAAACAAAGTTTTTGGTGATGATTTTGATGCACGAGGAAAATGCTCGACGGTTGCATTTACAAAGGATTATAAGGTCAGTCTTTAAGCACAGAAAGAGCGAATTTTATACATGAAAATGATGATTTCAGAGTGCTGTCTTCGATATTCCGAGTGAACTCGATGAACAACTACAAAATCATTGGAAAGACAGTCCAAGAATTCAAATGAAAGCCATCACTGAACTACCAGTTTTAGATGACGCACCACGAGGTGGAAATCGTGGCTTCTCAAGAGCTAGCAATGGTTCCGGACGAGGTGGTGGTGGTGGTAATTTCAACGGAAATCGTAATTCCGAACGATCAAGTAAAACTTTTCGATATCTATCGATTTTTGTATTTTGCTTTTTCGTTTAGACGCTTGCTTCAAATGTATGTTTCGAGTCGAAAACGAAAAAGAATTTTTGAAAATAAATTTCGTTTTAGGTCAGAAAGAAGGACACAAATCTTTCGAATGTCCCGAAGCAAAAGGATCCGGTGGTCGTGATCGATCGAGTAACGGCAGTGGCTGTTTCAAATGTGGCAAAGATGGTCACAAGTCATTCGATTGTCCTGACGGTAAACGAGGCCGAGGTGGATCACGTGGTGGCGGTGTCAAACGTTCGTTTGCTGGCAATCAAGAAAATGGTTTTCATGGAAACGAAACAGCTCGAAAGAAAATCAAATTCAATGACGACGATGATTAAGCATCGACAATAAAAAAAAAAGTTCTTTGTTTTTGTTTTTTCTTCATGTAATCGTTGTTATTATTCTGATGTTCAGAATATTTCTTGTTGCATCACAATAAAAAAAAAAGCAAATCGTCTCGAATACATTCGTTGTTCTCTTATTAAAAGTAATCAAATCCGAAGAGAACAAGACGAAAGAAAGAAAGAAAGAACGTATTTTGTGATTTATTATATCACGATCTGCACGATCGCTTATCTTGCTTATTGAAATAACCTTTGATTGTTTTATTATCAATCGAAATCTCATCAAATAACTAAAAAATCTTTCGATTCGTACTTTTACATCAATGAAAAACAACAATTCAATACTCAATAACACCTTAGCGGAATAATCTAATACAAATGTGATTTGAAGAGTCTGACTTATTTATAAATGCCATCTAAAAGTAAACCAAAGTAAAGAAATGTAATATAGGTTTCGAATCGTTTTTTCTTTTGCCTATTTCATTGAAAGCACAAACAGAAAGAGCGAGAGAAAAAGCACGAAGAATGAAAATGGGCGAGAAAAAAAATGTTGATCAGGTAATGGGCATATAAATTACAACATTGGATATTATCGACACGCGTTTTGTACAGAATCGCAAAAAAGAACAAAGTGCGAAGAGAAAACGAGAAAGAGAGAGAGAGAGCAGGAACCTCGTATAAGAAACGAAAAAAAATGAGATTCGTATTTCGACAGTGAAGGTTTCGAGTACTGAGCTACATACATATTACATATACTCATAGATGCGGCATAAAAACGAATAACACATCATCATCATCAACTCAATTTGATCCTCAGGTACAAGCAAAGAATCACTTGACGTTAGTAAATTTCTTTTCGATTGTAGTCATGTAATTATTGTGAAAAGAATTTCAAATATGACGAAGAAATTTTCACATGAATTTACGCCTGTATCACAAGATGAAAATCTTTTATCACTACCGAATTCAACAGTTCGACATGGATCAAGTCGACTATCACTACATACGACGTTTTTTGACGAAGAAACTGAACTTGGCTCACCCAGTCATCATGTATCGTTGAAACGTTTACATAATCCATTTCAAGCTCGTGTCTATAATTTTCTCGAACGTCCTTGTGGTATCTCCTGCTTTCTCTATCATTTTTCTGTTTTTATTGTTGTTATTGGTTGTCTCGTTTACAGTTCGATTCTAACTGTTTATGCTGAACAATCCTATTCGATTTTATACTATATTGAATTCATTTTGTTTATTCTTTTTCTTATTGAATATATTGTTCGTGTTTGGTCATCCGGTTGTCGAAGTAAATATCGTGGTCGACATGGTCGATTATTATTTATGCGTAGGGCGATGTGCATTGTCGACCTTTGCGTGATTATTGGCTACGCAATATTATTATCATTGGGTTTGAATAGTACACAATTTAGTATTCAACTTGTTCGTTATGTTCGAATCTTACAAATCCTTCGATTTCTTCATGTCGATCGTCGTTTAACATCGTGGCGTTTACTCGGCTCAGTTGTTTATGATCATCGTTATGAATTAATAGCTACGCTTTATTTTTGTTTTATTTTTCTCATTGTTGTTGCATATTTAATTTGGTTAGTCGAAAAAGATGAAACCAAACCAGCAAATGAAGATATGTTTCATAGTTTTGCTGATACACTTTGGTGGGCAATTGTAACTATGGTAAGATAAAAAAAACCCGTTCAGTTCATTACATCAAACTAACTAACTAAATAATCGACTTGTTTTAGGCAACGATTGGCTATGGTGATAAATGTCCTCGGACATATATTGGCAAGATGATAACATCATGTTTGTGTATATGTGGCGTTGCATTTTGGACATTACCATCGGGCATTATTGGTTCAGGTTTTGCTTTAAAAGTTGAACAGAAAAAACGTGAAAAACAATTCAATCGTTTGGTGCCAGCTGCTGCTAATCTCATTCAAAATTGGTGGCGTATGGTTGCATCTCGTCGTTCACATTTAGTTGCTACATGGCGTATCTATCGAATCGAATACAAACGTTCACGATATCAACGTCATGCCGGCTCATCATCAGCAATTAATACAGCTGGCCAACAAAATGATACTCTACGTTTACGCTACGGTACATCGGCATATAATTCATCAACAAATGGCCTTCAACCTGAAAAAATATCCTGGCGAAAAATCGAAAGTGCCGACGATCTCGAAGATAGTCAACGTGTTGCCATACGTATGATTCGTATTATTAAATATCATGTTGCAAAAAGAAAATTTCGACAAGCACATAAACCGTATAATTTCAAAGATATTATGGATGAAAATGCTCAAGGAAATTTAAAAGTTATGTATACATTAGCTGATATTCAACGACGTTTAGATCAAACATTAGGTCTACCGAAATCATATCCTATTCTCCTTTCGGATAAAGAACGTGAGCAATTAACATTAAATGCAAAAGTACAACGATTAGAAACGAAATTAACCGGTTTAGAACGACAAACAAATCGAGTTATTTCATTATTAGAAGAATTATATCAACGATCGACTAATGGAAATAAAGATTTACTACTTAATAATAATAATCGAACATCAACTGTAGTCGAAGAAATATCACCAACATGAGTCAATCTCACACTCGATTTATTTTGTTTTCTTCTCACATATATATTTTTTTGTCTTCATTTTAATAAAGAGAGAGAGAGAGAGAGAGAGAGAGAAAGAAAAGCATTGTTGACTATTAACGACAACTACAATTGATTTCAATAGACTGGCTTATCGACACGAACTATCCACCAATCACTATGAGTAATACAGGTCTGTCTGTTTTCTGTCTGTTCATCATTAATGTTTCTTGTTTTGTTTGATTAATTTTTATTTATTTTTTTTTCTTCTCCTCTTTCTTTCATTTCGTTTGTTGATAATTTTATCTCTAGATTATTGTTTGTGTATTTCATTTCATTAGTTCTTTTTTATCTGTTCACATTCGTTAAACGAATAATGTCAATGGATTTAACAATGGATTTATCGATTCGTAAAAATCAACAACAAACACCAACGCCACCATCACGACCTATCCTCAATCCCCCAGCAACATCCAGCATGTTGCAAGGCTCAGCTGGCCGAAGTTCGCCTCATTTGCCACCGCCTCCATCAACATCATCCTCATCCTCATCACATAATTCAATTCATCAACAACAAATTAAACAACAAACACATCAATACGTTCCAATACCGCCAGCTGTTCAACAGCAATTGAACCAAGCTCAACAACATCAGCAACGTGTCATGCAACAAACAAAATACGTTCAATTACTCAATGTTATTGAAGAAATGGGAAAAGATATTAAGCCAACATATGCAGGAAATAAAAATTCAGCTGAACGTTTACGACGTGCTATTGCCTCGGCCCGTGTTCTTGTTCGAGAATGTCAACTTGAATGTGATCGAAATAGTCGACCTTAGGAACAAAACCAAATCAATATTCAATTCTACTAACGACTAATTATGTACATATACATAAATTTCATCAAAGGAAAAAAAATATCTGTTTGTGTCTGTTCTTTCTCTCTCTTCTTCTTTTTTTTGTTTATCAAATATATCATTTGGTCAGTTAAAAAAGAAAAAAAAAGATCTTCAAGAACAAAAAAAGACAGAACTAACACATAGAATGAATATCTTAATCTTGTTTAAGATAAGCGAAAGTCAAATAGCCTGTATGACCAGGCATAACTAACGGGCCGATAGCTGTTAGTGATGATTCACTTTCTGGTAGTTGTCGTTTTTTGGTTGATACATTCGAATCATTTTTAATCTTTTTATTCGTCGTTGTTTCTTGTTCATCACCTTCTTCTCCAGCTGCTTCTCGTTTGTTGTTTGTTTCTTCTGATTTTTCGTTTTGATTTTCATCGGCAGTAAAGCGTATTTTATTCCGATGTTGATACCGAAAATCATGTACACGACGTAAACATTCGACAGTATTGATTTCCTCGAAACCATTCTGTCGTAAACGTTGACATGTTCGTTGAACTTGTTCGATACATGGAGAAAACGTACACAATCGGCCACCTACAATCCGATTTCAATACGAATTTATTTGATTTTGAAAAACAAAAAAGAATTGAACCTGATTTTTTCAAAACTTTCATCACATGTTGAACAGCATCCCAAGGTGCTGGTAAATCGAGAAAAACAGCATCGGCTAGATTCTCATGTTGAAAACCATTGGCAAGAACATCTCGATGTTGTGCAGTTACAAATTGCGAAAGACCATGTTCCTATTGAAATAAAATCGGGGTTTATAAACTCAAAAAAAAAAAACTTTCTTCGATTCGGCTTACCCGAATTAGTTTACCTCAAATTCATTTCGGGCTAATTGCGAACGTAGTTCATGGAATTCAAATGTATGTAAATGACCATGCGGACGGATGGCACGTATTATCGAATGAGATAGTGATCCACTACCAGTTCCTATTCATTTCTATGTGCATTCAATCGATTGAAATAATAAAAAATTCTACCTGCTTCAATAACAATCGAACCAGGTTTAATATCTAATTCAAGAAGAATTAAACTAATATCAGCCATGTAAAGAATCTGTGTTCGATGTGGCAATGCAAGTGTCCATAATTCTTAAAGGCAGATTTTCAAGTTAAATATACGAAATTATCGGTTTGATTTACCAGGTACAATAGGCAATGCATGAATATACCCTTTTGTACAGATAATTTTACTTCCGAATTCTTTTCCAATTAAATCATTATGTTTTAATGCGCCGAATTTCGTTTGATAGACTTCATTTGCTTTAACTTTAATCACATGTAGATTATTATATCCTAGATAGAGGATAACTTTCGAATTCTCTTGAATTAGATTTGACATATCTAGAAAACAAAACGGAGGTTCTTATCACCAAAAATTTGTTTACTAATGAAAACAAACAAATCGAAATTAAACATTTAATTTTTCTTAAGAGCTAATAATTTTCCTTCGAGTTCTTCCGGTTTGAACACGCCATGTTCAGTTATAATACCAGTTATTAAATCAGCTGGTGTTACATCAAAAGATGGATTCCATACTTGAACACCTACGTCAAAAATCCAAGATGAAAACGAAAAAAAAAACAAAAACAATGTAATTACCGTCTGCAGCAATATTGACTCCTTTTATGCTCGTCATTTCCGATGCTGGTCGTTGTTCAATAACGATTTCTTGGCCTGTTTTTTTCGTTAAATCAATCGATGTTGTTGGTGCAGCAATATAAAACGGGATTTTATGATGTTTAGCAAGTATAGCCAATTGATAAGTACCGATTTTATTTGCTGTATCACCATTAGCCGTCACACGATCAGCACCGACGACCACAGCGTGAACAGGCTGTGTTCGCATAAGAAGGCCAGCCATGTTATCACAGATCATCGTATGTGGAATACGATCATGAACTAACTCATAAGCCGTTAAACGTGAACCTTGATTATACGGTCGTGTTTCAGTAAAATAAGCTAATTGAAGAAGATTATTAGCTGCTAATTGACGAATAACGCCGAGAGCTGTGCCAAAACCAACAGTTGCCAATGAACCAGTATTACAATGTGTTAGAATAGTTAATTTCTTTTGATCGGGATATTGTTGAACAATAGCTTCAGCACCGAAACGGCCTATTGCACGATTATCAGCCAAATCACGTTCGAGAAAGGCTTCTATAAATTTCAATAACTCATCGATATACGATGATAAATCATTTTGCTTTTCACTCAATAGTATCAAATAACCAGTGATTGTTTTCGCAGCATCAGCCATATTGACTGCGGTAGGTCGAGCCGTGACTAAATAATTCAATTGATCGGTAACAAACTGTTGAACAGACTCAATCGAATCGAATTTCGCTCGAGAATTATACAATTCAACTGCAACACTCAAAACTCCACAAACAGCAATAGCAGGAGCGCCTGAAAACAACACAAATATCTGATCGATCCAATGATTACTTCTTCTCTTTTCAATACCTCGAATCGACATAGTATGAATTGCTTTCCAAGCATCAGCAACTGTCTCAATCGAAATAAAAACCGATTGTTCAGGTAATTTTAGCTGATCAAGAATCGTCAACGATCCACGTTGATATCGAATCGCTTTCAATGTTTGATCGTTTTCCATGACTAAAAGAGATGGAATAAAGAATTCAAATGAGAACACAACAGGCAGAAAAAAAAAGAAAAAAAATGGCGATTTTATTTTGTTTTGAAATTTTAGTGTCTGAATACATAAAGCGTTATAATAAATGAGAAACCGAACAGAGAACAAAATTAATTTTTGAAAGACAGAAAAGAAAAAACGTTTTAACTAAAAACGAATACAGAGCGAGATTCTTGTTCTATGATTGTCAATGAGTTATACATTAGGGAGCGAGAATATCATCGTCGATGCCGTGTACATCAGGTCCTGATTCATCGAGAAAATATCCGGCACGAGACATTGGCCGCTCGCAACGACAACAATAATCACATCCGTCAGCTGCGAAATTACCAACACGACGCCATAATTGAATATTTGGAATGCGGTCAAGACCACGAGCACCACGTTGAACGTGATTAAAAACTATTCCACCGATAAGATAAACGGTAGCTATGCTGAATAAACTATAGCAGAAGAAAATAAAACGAATTAATCATTGAAAATTTGAGGGTGAAATTTACATGATCAAAAAAATGGCACCACCACTTAATTTATTATTTTTTTCAACTGTTGGACACATTTGTGGAACTTGAAGTTTAAACATAAAACTACAATGTCGTTCTTTGACTGTATCTTCTTGAAGAAGGGATAATTCACCCTAAAATTGAATTTATACGTGTCAATTTCAACTCCTTTCATTGTTCAAATTAACCGTGAACATGGAGCATTTAACTTTTTTCTTTTTTCTTTCATCTCAAGGTCAATGCACTCTCTCTCTCTCATTCTTTCTCGTTTTCTTCTAACCTGTTTTGTTCCACACATAAGCATAACCGATGCTGTACGCAGTGCATTACTACAAACATTCTGGTATTGATCACCATTTTCAAATGTTAACAATATCCAATTATCTATAGAAACAAAGAAAAATCCAGTTTTTTTTCTTTATCTTAGTTCGAACAATTGAATTAACCTTCTCCGACAAGATTCACTTGATCCGATTTTCCGAGAACATACGATGTATTATTTTCCGTTCCTTTTTGTATAATTGCATCATTATTAGCATTCTGTGAAACACATAGACCAACAATGTACGTATATCCATTCGTTGTTATCGTATAACTAAATCAATTTGATCGGCATCGAATGAAAAACAAAAAGAATTGTTACTTTTTATAAACATTCCATTTCGTCATTTTATCATCGAGATCTTTTGTATGATTACCACTATGAAAGTTACAAGCTCCATTGACAAATGAAATCAGTAACATAAAACCGAGAATACTACGTATGATAAACATCTAGAATAGAATATATTTTTTCGTTTTTTTTTCAGTTCTATTGATTATTTTTGCTTGAATATTGCTGATTAATTGACGTGTTCACACGTATTTCTATGCTTCATTGAGCAACTATCACGTCTTAACTAGCGTATCTTTTTCCTTTTTCGTTCTTCACTTCTTTATAGTTTAAGTCAATCAAAGAAAAAAACCGTGTGTCTTTTTACTATTCTCAAGGTTAGTTCAGTTTGCTTTTTTTTATATGATTGTTAAAACTCGAAAAGAAATATATTTTCGTTCGAAAAGCAGTGATAAGAGCAGACAGAGAGAGAGAGAGAGAGAAATAACATTTTTATCATTCTATTGAAGGTCGAAAACGAGCGAAAAAAAAAATTGTATAAGAATAAATTTATTCTCTTTTATTCTCTTTGCAATAGATCAATGTCAACTGTAAATTTCGAAACTTATCCGTTGAAATCAAGTGAAAGAATTCGTGAGAAAGTCCAAGATCGTCATTGGCAATTGTTCGAAACTCGTCTCAAAACATCTCAACCGTCAAAATACGAACGAACTAATTATACGAAATCGAATGACTATCGTATTATTGATCGATTGAAACAACCTGATCAAACGCAAATGCCAATCGAGCCGAAACAACGTTGGGATAATTTCTGTTCGCAATTAACAAATAAATCAAATGAAACCAATCGTTTACTCTCGATATTTCATAATGTTTGGATTAAAAATTGGAATACAACTACGACTGTCGAACAGACGAAAATAAATCCGAATGAAAATCAGTTATTCAAATATTTAATAACGAACGAGCACGAGAAGAAAATAATTTCTTCGATTTTACATCAAAATATTTAATTTTTTCACGAGAAGAAGATTCATTTCGTTTTTTCTTCTCGTATTTTCTTTGTTTATCTACTGAAAAGGAGATATAATCGGAAAATCCTTTTCTTACCTTCATAAACAAGTTTTTTTTTTCTAAATAAAAAATCACAAATAATGGTAATTGAGAAAAAGTACAACAGACTCCAACAAAGGTAAATCGGGTAAAGTATTGTCAATATGGATTTTACTCGAATCGCATACTTTTCGACAGAGGTCACTGAAAACGGTTTTCAATTTTCTATCTTCATTGATTGATCTTTTTTCGTGAGACCGTGAAAAACAAGTCTGAGTGTTTTTTAGAAAATCAAATTAGAATATGCTAATCGATTTATCCGAACGATTGAATTTCATTTGAATAATGTTTTCTTTTATTGGTTAAATTTGAAACATAAACTGTCAATATATACTCAAACGATTATATATTTGTTCAAGAAATAAATACTGAAAATATCACGCATGTGTATTTGAATATTTTGAACTGTCGTAATCGGACTCGGTTGTTATATGATGCTGATGTTTATTTGTTGTACACGTTCCCATATAAAATCGTCGAATATAGAGTATTGTTCCGATGGAAAGAAATAAAAGTATAGCAAAACAAATGCCAGCTCCTAAATAATAATAAAGACGTTGGTCAGCTGGACCTTTATAAGTTATGCCAAAATAGAAGAATACAATAGTTAATAGAAGTGCGAGAAATGCAAAGAAAAGACAAGCATGAATACAACGTTCTTGATCAGTTAAATGTGTATGATCTGTATCACGACGTCGAAAGAAAAGCATAATGATGCTAAGAAACTGATTTGAAATCGAATAAAGACGTTGATTTAACGATAAAATATTCGAATGATTGACATAAATTTAATTAGAAAACAATCTTACTAATAATCAATCAATAAAGATGCTTGTAAACACATTAAATCTATTTATAATCTGAAAATAAATCCAAAGAAGAAGAAGGAAAAAGACATATATATATATATATATATATAATATTATCCTATTATCACAGATTGTTTTTTTTTACTAACAATCAATGATAGAAAAATAGAGAATAAATGAAGAATCATCTGAAAAAAGGTTTTTCTTTTCGCTTCTATTAACAGCAAATGCTCGAAGCTAAATCAATTTCTTTCTTTTTACTCTCGAATTGATCGTTACTTCCACCTTCCAATGCCGTGACTCACTGATTCAGGCCTTCGGATCACATAAAAACACAAAAGGCTCATTGATAATACATTCCCGATTCGCGATTTTTCTTTCTTTCTTTCTTCTCTCTATGCTCGTTAAATATATTTTAAAAAAAAGGCAATTATTTATTGCAGACAAACAATAAGAATATTTTCAGTTATTCTATAGAGAAAATAATGTGTTCCTTTTCTTTTATTCTATTCTTTCGACGTCATATTCTCTTGCTGAGTTCTAGCCATCGTTACTTACTTCTTCGGTTCTCGATTTTTTCCTTTTTCTTTCGCTCTGTTTCCATTGTCGTCCTTTTACATACATTGACACTTTTTCAGAAAATCCTTTTCCTTCTCTCTCTTTCTTTCTATAATATATTCACGTACTGATCAAGAAAAAAGAAGAAGAAAAAATCGAGAAGGAAGAATGTCGACCATGTATAATCGAATAGAAAGCCAGAAATTAGCAAATCGGATGTGTAACAGAAAGAAGAATATTGAACAAATTTTGTTAATCAAATTTTTTTGTTCTGAATTATTTTGTGTAAAAAAATAGAAGAAGAAAAACTAGTTCGCGAATGTCAGCCCGATATGTTTTCTAAATTACATATATTTATCACATAAAAATTGTGGTCGTCTGTAATTAAGTGAATTTTGCTATGAAAATCAACGAGACTCGAGTATAACAAGTGTCATTAAGTGCGAACTTGCCACTTGGACTGTTTGGAAATTCTTGATCTAGATCTAACTATTTCCTTATGTTTATTTTCTTTCTTAATATTTGAAATATTGTTTATGTCGTTAAAACTATTTAAGAAAAATAAAATCAAAGCTAATAATTTATCACTTAGTAAAAAAAGCAATATGACCTATGCATGTCATTTACTAATGAATGCAAATTAAAGCTATCATCATAATGTAACATATTGATGAAATACTTGAATATTTGAAATAAGACTTAGTATCTGGAAAATCCTGATAGTTATTAATACACAAATATTTTTGTACTATATCAATGTCGTAAAGGAGGTATTTAATAGTTTTATGTATCAGCATAAATAATTAAGTGTCCATAAGTAAAACAACGAGATATACGGCACATGAATTTCTCTAATAAAAGTGATAGCATTACTCAGGCAGACAAAAACTTTAAAATAAACGTAACGAAAATCTAATTGGACAAGGCGTACATGTTTAAGATTTTATCTCTGTTAGATGGTCTACTGCAATTAACACGTCAGATATATATAATTCAATTAGTAAGTATGTGTAATATCTCTTTGAGTAACATAAAAAAAACGACTTCGCAATCCGTAATAACGGCGTTGTTTTATTATTTCTGCTATGTAAAAACTGTGTTTATACAAATTTTTAACGCATAAATACATGTTTTTTCAAAGGTTTTATCTGTCTGAGTATTGAAATTTACTATTCTATAATTTGTATTGTTGTATTTCATCTGATATCAATATGTTTCACTGTGTACTTTGATAATTATATATGAAAAGTTTATTTCAAAAAAGACTAAAAAATATTCTTGATATTCACAACCATCTTTCTTTAACAAAGCGCAGTATACGTATGTTATTGATTGAAAATGCTTAATTCTTTGTATTTACATAATATCAACGAAATAAGTTTAAAGACTACATTTGCTAACGACGTCGAGATTATATTCGTTCGTAATTAAATGAGTTTTATTATGAAAATTGACAAGTTCGACTGTTGATTTTGTTGGCGAGTAAATAACGTGAAAACGTGTTATAGAAGTATTGGCTGGTAGTTCTTGAATTTGATTCAAATGTTCTCCCATATCAGTTTGTAAATCACAGGCAAAATATTTAATAAATTCACGAATGACTGCTCCATGACTAACAACGAGAATCTCGAGATCAGCAAAATCATTTTCATATGGTGATGGAAATAAATATTTCCGATGTTTTTCGAAACTACTCTTTCGAGAGAAAATCGACGACGATGATGATGACGATCGTTGATCAGAAGAAAGAGACGAAACATCGACGGCTGAATCGATAGATAATCGAGATAATTTCGTTGAATTTACATATTCTTTCAGTTCAACATCGAGATCTACCATTGACGATGAATGTTGTTCGTTGACAAAGAGATTTTTGTTGCAAAGATCATTTAAAGAATTGTGTTTCGACGATATATTCAATATATCATATTTGATGAGCAGTTCTTGAGATAGTTTTCGAAAGAATGTTATCACGCGATCACGTACTTGACTCGGTGTTTCAGCACCTTCTGGAGTAAAATTAATATATGGAACTCCATTTTCTTTTGCTAATTCACGCAACCATTGGCGCGTATGTCCCTCGGCAATACCATAAGTCTAGTCAATTGAAAAAAATGTCCTTAAACAAGAGAAGAAAACAAAAAGTCAGCTGTTTTTCAAAATACTCTTTCGCGTAGTAAATGATCGAATTTAATTTCACACGACGAAACACGATTTAACGAATGGATTTGTCGAGTAGTCTGAGGAGGAAAATATACGAAATAGAAAGTATTTTTCAAAGATATCAATCTACTTCTGATGCTCTTTTTAAATCACTTGAATATATGTGTGAAAAATGTTGATATTGTAGATGACGTCCAACTGCTTTCGCTTGTAAATAGCCGATCTCTGATAATTCAGTGTCAATTGATCCTTGAATAATTCCATTAGCATTTGCAGACGTCTCGGCACTAACATAAGAGAAAAAAATCAATGCTAATGCACAATTAAACAAACTATTTACTGTCGAATAAGTGTTAAATTAAAACGAACATAATCAACGTTGCGAGTATTTGTTAGAATTGATCTATATATAGATTAGATTAGAGATTTGAACTAGAATTCGTCCTAAATACGAATCAACCTCATATTTTGTTTAGTCGGGTCATGAGAACCTCCGTCGTTCTTTGACTGTACTCATGATAAGAATATTTATATATGTATCTGTTGTCAGCCGACCGGGATAAGATTAGACTTCGTTCTTTTCTTCTCGCCTCTTCTTTGCCATAGCTTAGTAGAGAATGTACACAACTAACTGATTTTATGCATGATTTTCTATTCTATTAGATTTCTTTTTGCATGTCTGAGTTTTGTTGATATAAGGAGTGAGTACAACATAACCATGGGCGTCGAAAGTTCTTAGAGAACGTAAAAGATATTTTGGTATCAATCAATGATATTTGCTGTAACATCTATGAAAGGTCATGTTTTTGTCCTTATCGAAAAACAATGAGTGTCGTGATTTCCCATTAGATCACATAAACAAAAAGAAACTCATGAAAAACATCGATCCAAAATAAAGATGTACTTTCTATCAGTATGAAATTCTGTATCGAATTGTTTATTTTTCCCTCATAAATATTTAATCGACACGACAATCACGATGAAACATTGTTCAATTAGTTAATTAATTGAAGATGCATTGTATTTATGCCATTTTAGCTTTCAGAAAAAAAGCGAGGTCGTTCCGTATCTATACTAAGAAATAAAACAACCTGATCTAGCAAATCGAATGGTATAATTTGGATGAGTAATGCTATTTTAAGAAACATACGATTGGTTGTTTTTTTTTATTGTAATTTCATATATTACTATTGACTAAATTCTTTTATTAAAAAAAAGCGTATGAGTATTCGTATTCATTTATTTTCCTTTGGTCATTCATTTGGTGTTCCAAAAAATGTCGATCTTATCTATTCAGTACGTCATTTTCCTGAAACGAATATTGAAAATTATCAACAATACGATGGTCGACAAAGTCGAATACAAAAAGAATTGTTGCATTTAACTGAATATAAAGATTTAATTCAAACAATTATCGAACAAGTCAAAACTTATATTCAAGAGCATAATCAAACTTCGATCGAAGTAGCTGTCGGATGTGAACGAGGACGGCATCGATCTGTTGCTGTCGTTGAACGACTTGCTGAATTATTAGGAGAGAGTTATTCGATTGAAATCGATCATCGAGATTTGAAACGAACAGGACACGATAAAAACAAACAAAAACAACGAATGAAGAATCGTGATGAAAAATATCAAACCTACGACGACGACGCCGACTGAATTTGTTTAATTATTAAAACAAAAACTGTTGCATGTTTCTCTAGACATAAATCAGATTATTTGTGGACTCGCACATAATTTATTCACAATAATAAAACGACATGAATATAGGAGATTTGTTTATGATTAGAGTTTTTGTTTTCGTTATTTATTTTTCGAGTGTTTAAAAAAATCTCTTTGGAAAGATTTGGAGAAAAAAAAAGAGATCAAATTCAATGTATTTATTTGCGTTTGTTAATCCATAAAGCCGGATTCATAGAGTTTTTCGATTAATGATGCCAAACCTTGATTAACAGCTTCTTGGGCAAATTTTGGTATTTCTTCTAATTGTCCATTGTGAACAATTTCGATGACTTTTCGAAAATGTGCAATATCATCCGGTGTCAAACGAAGTTTCTCACCGAAACCAATAAGATTCTTTGACACTAAAGAAATAATTGTGTGTAAAAAAACAACGAAGGATTGACTTCAATTGGGAACATTTACCGGAGAACGCAGATGCCAATGAATCAAACCAGAACGCAGTATTTTCTTCGATAGCTTTGGCAAGTTTGGAACCAAAAATAAATGCAAATAGTTTCGATCCGTGCAAAGCATATTCAGCTTGAAGAAATTTTTCAATATTTTCTTTAGCCGGTCGCTTAGCTAAAAGCAAATACAATCAAATCGAATTGGGAATTGATTGAATTTTCCTACCTGCTATGCATGTTTCTTCATTTTCATCAGTATTTCCAGGACAATCACCTGGATGTCCATCGCAAATAAATTGAAGAGCAATACATTGTTGACTTTGAGGACATTGAAATGGTTCCGATGGATCAATACAACCTGAGAATATTGAAGTATTTGGTTTTCGAATTCAAAATAGCTTTCATTTGTTTTTTTTTATCTACCTTTAAATTTATGGGCATGTAGAATATCAAATGGTGACGATGAACTACTATCAAGTGAATGTCCTCCCATTCGTTTTTGCTCAAGCCATCGTTTGAGCGCCTCATTTCGATTTCCATGAGAATCACTTAGCCAATGTGATCGAAAACTATTTATTGTCGATCGATCTAATTCCGTACTTGTACTTATATGAATAATAACAAGTTGAGATGAAATAAGAATAGTTAAGAACGACGGGATTGATTTCATCATTATTATGATTTCGAAATAAATGAAAATGATATAATGTTGTTTGATCTAAATACAAAAGGAGAATAAAGTGCATGAGCATAGTGTGAAACAAAGAAAAAGAAGAAGAAAAAAAAACAAGAACGATAACAATTTCGTCGAAGAGAAACATTCTCTTGAGAGAATAGCTAGGCGTTTTGCTGTGAATTAGTTCAGTTTTATTTATGAATAAATCATGATTTCTATCGTTTATAAAAAATAATATTAATCTATTTACTTTCGTAATTTATTAACTGAGAAAAATACGCAAGAAAACAAGACGCATAGCCAATAGAATACAAATGTATTTGAATGATTATTCATTGCGAACAATACGAAGGTTCTCGTGAAAACAAAATTGTCATGAAACGATAATCAATTTTTGAGATTTACTTTCACAAATAAATGAACTACAAGGAAATCTAATTATAATTTGAGAGAAAATTCTAATAGCAACACGCACTTTCGATATTCAATCAACATTTAATGCGCACAACGACCTTCATGCACTTATATTCATAACAAAAAGAAATGGACTATTTATCTATCGGTATTTACTCGAACTAACCTATTTGTAAGCTCATGGACCATGAAACGAAGTCTATTTATTTGATAGAATTCAATAGATTGTCACATTAGTCATCTGTCATATGTGTTGACAGAAACATGAAAAGTCAACTGCATACATAATCAATTCGAGAAATCAAACAATTTACCTAAGTGCTAGAAAGCAAGTCCTGCCAATGTAACGCACGAAAAGAAACTATGTGACTGCTCATCTGATAGAAAATTTTATGAAAGTACAAAAGGCGTTGATGTTATTTTATTCTATGCTCTAATAAGACATAAATTATCGATTCGAAACAAACAAATTGATAACACGAAATCATCAAGAGATTCCGTCGAAACTATGATCTTGACGTTAATGTTCAATCAAAAAAAAGCATGACATTCTCCTACTATTCTAAGTACAGAGAGAAAAAAACAAATTTTCGAAGTGCATGATTAGAGACATGTGAACTGTTTCGCACTCGTTTGAGAATGAACTTCCTAATTTTGTTATTTTTGTTCTTAACAACAATCCGAAGAATGTAAATTACGGTCATTTTGATTTTTCTTTTTTTAAATGTTTGTGTTTATAACAAGAAAAACATCAACAAGAATCAACCGAAATAACAAACACACGGGCACAACAAACATTCTCTGTCACACTGTATGTCGGTATTATAAAAAAAAGAGAGAGACAAAAGAAAAAAGAAATATGGTTTGCTACGAAGTGTTAAAAAAACCAAACAAACACAAATGTTCTAATTGCTCGAGAGATTTCGTTTTCTTGTTCTGTTAAATGATTTAATGGTGACGCATATCTCGTTGACGTGGTCGAGGAGGAGCACGTATGATATTGTCAATACGTAGGACCATTTCAGCAGCTTCCGAAGCACTAACAACAACTTGACGTTTGAGATGAAACGATTCGAGAATACCAAGTTCAACCATGTCAGCCACTGCGCCCTTTTCCATATCTTTAAAAAAAAGGCAAAAGTACATTTGAATAAAAGCACACACAAAAAAAAGCCCTACCAAGACCGTAAGTTGATTTGCCTTGAGCATGTGCAGCACGGAGATTAGCAACTAATTCTGCACTATCATAACCAGCATTATCGGCGATGATTGTTGGTAACTAATGAGAAATTCTTAGATTTTGAAAGCAAACTTTCAGAAAACAAAACGCTACTTGTCGAAGAGCATGAGCAAATGCTTCGATGGCAACCGATTCTTTGCCTGGTGTCTTTTCAGCTAATTGAGAAACAGCTGTAGCCATGAGCATTTCGGCAGCACCTGGAAATTTTCAATTGATAAAATTTTCATTTTATTTTCAAACAAACACAAACCTCCACCGTAGCAAATACGTGGTTCTTTAACTGTTTGCGAAAGAACGCAAAGTACATCGTGAATTGATCGTTCGGCTTCATCGAGAATTTGTTGTGTAGCTCCACGTAAGACAATTGTACAGGCTTGACCTTGTGCTACGCCTGAATATACAAATTTCGTATTTGAAATTAACAAGAAAAACAAATGACTAACCTGAGAATTTAATCAATTTATCTTCACCAATGATGATTTCTTCGATTAAATCACAATGTCCTAATTTAACCTTTTCCGGTGTATCGAATGTTGAAACAATTTCTCCGCCTAAGACTTGAGCTAAACGTTCGACACCTTCGAAATCAGCATGTTCAATAGCCATGACACCTTTTTCAGCGAATAATTGTTCGGGATAATCGTAAATCAATTGTCTTGAAAAACAAACAAACAAAAACAATTATTCAATTCTTAATTCATCGTTTGCCTACCGATTGATGAAAACATTGCAATTATGTTGAAGAATTTTATCGACTTTATCTTTCATTTTTTCTTTTTCAGCTAATTCTAATTCAGCTACTTTAAGAACTGAATCAACACGAACACGCGAACCAAAAACTTTGATCTTATCGGTGTCCATCGGTGTATTGGCAATTAAAATACGAGCATTTTCAAGACGTTTGGGCATGTTAATACCAATACGTTTTTCTAAAAGAAAACCTTCTTCGAGATATGAATCGCTCATATTGTTTCCCAATCGTTTGATGATTTGAATGCCTTGTAAATCAGTTCGACCCTAAAAACGATTGTTTTTCGTCTACAAACTGAACAATCGATCGATAATGAACTTTACTTTTAATTTAAGAACAGCATCGACGCATAATTTAGAGAAATGATCTTTTTTTCCTTGAAGAATTTTCGAGCTCAATGTTGTTCGAGCGATATTCATCAAATCATTTCTGAATTGTTCCAAATTCGAGCTAAAATTGTCGACAAAGAAATGAAATGAAATCGGTTTGGTTTTTTTTCTCTCTCTCTCTCTCGTACCTGTTATTTTTGGCGATGCCTTCTAAAACTCGTGTTGCTTCACTTGTTGCCTTTCGCCATCCGGCAATGATGGTTTGCGGATGAATTTTTTGCGAAATTAAATTTTCAGTTTCCTAAATCGAATCAAATTGTTTACCAAACACTTTGTTTTTTTTTTCTATTTACTCGAAGAAGTTCACTAGCTAAAACGACAACTGATGTTGTGCCATCACCGACTTCATCATCTTGAACTTTCGAAATATCTTAACAAAAAATAAAAATGAAAAATTTTGTTTTTTTGAGAGGGTGTTGAGACGTACCAACGAGAACTTTAGCAACTGGATTGTCAATGCCGATTTTCGATAGGATGGTTGCACCATCGTTGGTAACTAATAATCGGCCAGCATCGGGTCCACCGCTCATACTACATTGAAGAATTTTATCCTTGAAAAAGAAAACAAAGACAATTCGATGAAATTAACAATGGCAAGTCTCGTACCATGCCCTTTGGTCCAAGTGTTGTTTTAACAAGATCACCAACAGCCATCGCTCCAGCAAAGGATGACTAAAATTTTCAAGAAAAACAAAACATTTTTCTTTGTCATCAAATTTCCTTTGTTCTATTTACTAAACGAGCAAGTTCAGATTTTTCTTCTTCAACACCTTGTTTATAAAGTGGAATTGGATTGAGTGCAGTCTAATTACGAAAAAACAAAAAAAGAAATCTTTTCGAAATTAATTTCAATCGTTTACATTTAAATCTCCACGCATGATTCTTGTTGTTTGATTTCTTTTGTGTGTATATGATCTAAAATGAAACGAATACAAACAGTAGTTCCTATGGAATCCAAATTTGACCCAAATGGATGAATAGACTTCCATATATATACATGCAATGGCGAGAGAAACAAATACGACTAGTGACATCTATTTAAAATAAACATGTCGATTTGCTAGGCAACGATTCTCAATTGTACGAGCCGAATGAGTTCGCGATTGATTGTGTACGAAAAAGAAATTGTTTCGAAGCAATTTGAATGGCGGAAGCGAATTTAAACTACCAAACAATTCGAACGAGTCATGCAGCACGTGAAGCTGTACGAAAGTTTTGAATGAAAAAGGAAAAAGAACGATTGAATCGATGACTTGTTTTAGGATGATCAAAGAAGTGAAAATCGAAAGAAAAACTTAATTGTTCTTATTCTTCAATGGCTTGCTGACGAAGGGTAAAAATGAGAAGCTCTATTTGGTGAAAAATATCTCTGTTTTTCTATCAAAAAAAGATATATCGAATCGGCAAGACAATTGGAACATGAAACGAATTTAGATGTTAGCAAATATGATGTCTGCGATAATGTTGATCTCAATACAATTCTTCAAGAATATGAGTTCGTATTAAACATATCTAACAAATCACTGCGAACATTTTTTTTTTATTGTTTAGATCATATTTTTTTGTTAAATTTAATCGTTATCCAAAATTGACAAAAAAACAAGGCCCATCGAGTAACTAAAAATCGGCTCGATTTTCTCATTATAAAATCTTTTATTTCTTTCAGCAAGTGCATTTATGAGTAAAATCTCGGCCAAACTGTCCACGTAAGACTGAAATTGATTTTCCAAATCGAACTATGGATTCAATTTAGTGCTCAACCGTCGAATCGTCGTGCAAATTTGCCGTCGTTACCCCGTGTAGTGAGCAATGGCGCCGATATGTCAAGCAATACCAATTCAACTCGTCTGCAATCAGCAGGCGAAAATCTTCGACGTGTGTCAAGTACCGGTAAATTTAATCAGTCAAACACCGCTTCAACAACACCTTCAAGCACTCAACGACAAAATTCGAATGTAAATAAATTCGACTTGACTTTAGAAGCAGAAGAAGAAAAAAAGCCGAATTTTCTTTAGCCACAATCGACAAATTCATTAGAAGAAATGAGTTTATCATTCATGAAAGTGTCTTCGGTTAAATCAGCTCCCGCATCTAATGAACAGCAGACAAATGGAAATAAGAAAAAAGTAATTAAAACGATGATAATGAAAGAACGTCAGGAAATTCATCTCAGGAAGACTAATGAAATAGTATTTTTTAAAATGTCGAAGAACGACCACCTAACTGTCTTCTTCTTCTTGTCAAAAGAAGAACGTCGACATCTTTCCGTCATGCCCTATCTATCAACAAATTAATCACGAAATATAAAAAGAAAGAAATTCGAATAAATTAGTTATGTTTTCTTTTCTTCTTCTATTCGTAGTCTTTGAATACAATAATTGACTGTCGTGGCATACTCAATGATACATTGCGTGCAAACGCTCCGGATAATCTCGATCCATCTGTAAAAAGAATAATTATTATTCTATTCATTTTCAAACACTGCTGTTCTATTTCTAGGAACGATTGTTGAAACCATTGGGCGGTTTCACAGGCTACACATCCGAATGGCGTGAACTAGCTGAAGTCATCAGTCGGGTAAATAGAAAAAAAAGAAAAAGAAGAAAGAGAAATCCAAGTGAAATTTCTTTTATAAAAAAACAAAAAAAACTTGTCTCAGATTTCATCACATTACTCTCGTACTCATTATTTTGGTTTCTCTGTCGAATCAAGAGTATAGTTACAAGCACGAAACACACAAAAAATAATAATAATAATAATAATAACAAAACGGCGAAGGGAATCTTTTTTTGTTTGTTTGTCACATAACATACATAGAGAGTGATCACGCGCACAAAATAGAAAAGAATGAGAGAGAAAGAAACAACGAGATTGCGTAAGACAGAGAAAAATAGATCTAAATCGCTTGCTCTTTTTCTTTCGCTTGGATTTTCTATTTTGCTCCGATCATCATTCTTCAAAAAAAAAAGAAAAGAAAAAGGAAAAAAAATTCTTTGAGACAACAACACAAAGAAAAAAAATAACAACAAAAAAATAATAATCATGAAATTCTGAGTGCGTTCGTTTTGTTTTCTATACAAAGTTTTGAGTGATTGATATTAATTGAATTAATTAAGGTTTTTTTTTGTTTGCTTGCTTTACATTTCGGCTTTAATCCGATCTGATGTCGAGATTGTTGATGGGAGAATATTAACATTTGGAGTGACAAAATCACCTTCATTGGCACTGCCCGATGGAGAATGTGACGACGGTGGAACGACAGCTGCTGTTGGTTGTAGTAATTGCAAATGATGTTGTTGTTGATGATGATGAATTTGATGAATCTGTTGTTGATTGTTTTGTACTGGTTGAATTTGTTGTTGTTGCTGTTGTAAATTACTACTATCGGTTGTCGATGATGACAATGTGACTGTTGCTGGTCGTAGAACTGGTAACATTTTAAATAAGGCTTCGTATGGTGAACGTTTGAGTTCGTTATTAATATTCGAATTCAATGTTAATTGAACGAATTTCAATCCGTATGACCAACGTGGATTGTTATTGACAAACATCCACGCGGCAATCATCGAACGTATTTGTTCGTTTCGTATTTTCGCTGTTTCACGCCATTGTGATGAATCGTCTTGATAGAGACGTATGCCTGGCCAAACGGCTTCGAGTGTTTGTTGTATTGCAGAATTTTCGACGTGAAGATCGGCACTTGATTGAAGAACAAGTGGCGGTCCGAATATACAGAATATGTCCATTAATGTTGTGCCTAATTCCACAGGTTGTTTACTTTTCAATGGACGTAATTGAGTGAATTTTGTCAGATAATCTTGATAGACAAGAACAAAACCATGATCACCATCGTGAGCATTCTGTAAATCAATTAAATCGTATTCGCATAGACGATTCATGACATGAGTATTGGTTCCATCGAAAATATTTTCGATTGGCTGCTGTTGATGATGATGAAGAAGACTAGAATTTGAATTATTATGCAAAACAATCGGTGATGTTTGTGTGACTATATGTGGTGCCTGTTGTTGTTCATGTTTAACAATATTTGTTTGTTGTAATGTGGGTAGATCATGAATAATATTCGTTAGACTTGTATCCATTAATTCATTTGTTTCATTATGTAAACTTGTATTTTCATTGTTCGTATCCGTATTAATTCGTTTACGTCGTTTACAACAATAATCACACATTTTCAAATAGGTTTGAATAACTTCACGTGGAATATTCGCATATTGTTTCGATAAAATAGGCCATAAACGATCTCGACCACCGTGATTCATTTTCTTATGTGTATAATCGATAATATCATACATTTCTTCGATTGAAACAAAAAATCGTATGTCTTTATCATCATTATCTGAACGTGCAGCAACAAGTCGTTGTTTGCCTTGAACATCGACAATATCGAATCGTTTGATACGACGATAATCTTTAGCTGTTCGATCGCCTGGCTCTTTTTCTTTGGCTTGAATTGATTCACTTAGAATTTGTTCAAGACGATCTTGAGAATAAACACTACGACGTGTTGCTATTGTTTTAACAAATATATCACGTTTGCTTGTCATTATTCAACTAGAATACACACAATCATAAGGAGGAGAAAAACAACACCAACAACAACAACAATAACTAAATGAAAGTTTTTCAAAGCTCGTCTTTGTCTGTAATCTGTCAAATAAAGATTAGATATTCTCTCGTACAGTTTGTTTTACATTTCTTTCTTTTTTCTTATATATATATATATATATATATATATGTATATCTAGATCTTCAATCATTAGTGTACAAATTCTATTCAGAATTAACAATTTGATCGACACACACATGTCTCGACAGGAATGATGAAAAATCTCGATAACTAACGCATGCTTTCTTGCTTACTTCTTTTCTTTCTGTTGATTTTTTGCGGTTGTTTTTTTGTTATTATTGTTATCGTACAATATACAAGAACGTAAACTAATGGGCAAACATGCCGCGTCGATTTGGTTGGGATCTGAGCGCTTTCGACGGACGAGAGAAGAAGAAGAGGAGAACAGAATGAATGAATCCCTACTCTCTAACAAGGCGTCTATTTTTTTCTCTCATAGTTTTTTTTTTCTTCTCTTTCTCTCTCTCTTATTTTTTTGCATCCAACCGAACGAGCGAGCGTATTTGTCAGTTCTTTCCTTCTTCTTTTTCTACTCCTTCTCTTCCGTTTTTTATTTGTGTCTTTCACCTGCTGAATGACGTCAACAACATTTGAAATACTCGCTTCTTTTTTTTTCCTTCATATACTTTGCATTCACATCTACTTAGAAAAAAGAAACGAGATTTTTACATCTATATCGTAGAAATACGATGAAAGATGACGTTAAATATTTGATTTCTTATTTGTAAAGATGTCTATTAGGAGGAAAAAGAATGATGAAGATGAATAAGGAAGAAAAAAAAAACTTGAAGAATTATTACATTTAATTAGAATGGTTTCTTTTGAGCTTTTGAGCACGTTTCTTTCTCGATTATTCACAACTCGAGAGGATGTAATTAGAGAAACAAAAAAAAGGAAAGAATTGTGTTACTATTCAAGTCGATATGGAGTTTTTCTCGAGAGAAATGTCATAGTATAAATTTGATGATCTGCATAGAATGTAAAAGCAGATGGACGAATGAAAATTAGTCGTAGATTAATTGACATAAGACAAAGACATTTTAAAGAAAGTTCTTTTTATAAATGTACGCGTGTGTTTTAATTTTATTTGATAAAAAACAGAGCAAAAAAAGAAATACGAGAATGTTCGTTTGATAAACTCGCTAATAATAATAATAATATATATGCTTTTCCAAGGATATCTATCTACATGATCCAAGTGTACACTGGGATTCGATAATTGGACTTGACGCAGCTAAACGTACGATAAAAGAAGCAGTTGTTTATCCGATCCGAGTATGACTAACAGCAAGATGATAAGAACACACAAATCTAATCAAGTTTCGTTTGTTTTTCATTAGTATCCTCAATTGTTTACTGGCATTCTATCGCCATGGAAAGGCTTGTTATTATATGGTCCACCTGGCACAGGAAAAACTTTATTAGCTAAAGCTGTTGCAACTGAATGTAAAACGACATTTTTTAATATTTCCGCGTCGACGATAGTTAGCAAATGGCGTGGCGATTCCGAGAAACTTGTTCGTGTTCTTTTTGAATTAGCACGATTTCACGCACCATCAACCATCTTCTTGGATGAACTTGATGCAATAATGAGTCAACGAGGCAGCGGAGGAAATAGTGGATCGTATGTTTCGTTAGTTAATTCATCAGTTATTCATGTGTGTTCCTTTGTTTCAGTGAACATGAAGGTAGTCGACGAATGAAAACTGAATTACTTGTTCAATTGGATGGGTTAGCTAAAACGGATGATTTAGTTTTCCTTCTTTGCGCATCAAACTTGCCTAGGTATTGAATTTCGATAGGTTTGAGAAACGAGAATTTTGGTTTTTTTTTAAAGGGAACTTGATCATGCAATGTTGAGACGTTTGGAAAAACGTGTCCTAGTTGATTTGCCAACGAAAGAAGCTCGACAGGCGATGTTCAAACAATTTCTACCGTCGTCAGTCATCGAAGAAGACAATGGTTTAGTTCTACGTTCTGATCTTGATTACAATCGATTAGGCAATGTTCGTGTTCTTGACCTTTTCTCTCCAAGCTGACATATTGATTTGCGTTTTTTTTTTGATTTTCTTCGAAATTCTAGTGTACAGACGGTTATTCAGGTGCCGATATTCGACTGGTTTGCAAAGAAGCTGCGATGAATCCATTGCGAAAAGTTTTCGATATACTTGAAACACTGCAAGACGGTATGTTTCGAGAGAAAGAGAAAGGATTTAATGATGTTATTTTCTTCTTCGTAGAAGCGGAATTAGGTAAATGTATCCAATTGGATACGATAACTACAAGTGATGTTGAAAAAGTTCTATCAACAACGAAACCATCGGCACGAGCTTTCAAAGATAAATATACTCAATGGCAAAAAGAATTCGAATCTGTTTAGAACAATTCTTCTTTTTTTAAAATCTTCTATAGCTACTTGTTTGTTTGTTTGTAAATCACCTTGTTTTTTTTTCTAAAATAAATCTATATCTATATTTACGCAAATTCAGTTGTCATCTATCGATTTATTAAAGTAAAATTTATATAAAAAAAATAATGGTCAAATCGAATTCTGTATTTACAAATCGTTTAATTCTCTTTCACAAATGGATGTTCAAGAAGTTCTAATGACGATGGTCGAAGATTAGGATCATGTCGAAAACATCGTTCAAGAAAATCGATACAATCTTTCGATAGACTTAAGTCTGTTGGTATCGTCGGTTGAACACCATTGGCCACCCAATTTATAACTTTCCAGTAGTACGCACTCGATGCTATCGATGGATTACTCCACGGTATTCGACCGGTTAGCATATGAACAAGTGTACAACCTAATGACCAAATATCTGATTTAATTGTTGTTTCATTTTGTGTTATTGTTTCGGGTGCGTAGAAAACAATCGATTCTCGAATATTAGCAATAGCTTCCATGTCAAGTAGAGACGATTGTTTTTTCATAAATTTAAAATCATAAACAAAATTCACATCGCCAAGTTTAATTGATTGTTTCGTTGAATCTTTGAAAAATATATTCACATTTCGTATGTCACGATGAATAATGTCTTTCTCATGTAAACATGATAAAGCTGCGAGTAATTGTCGAAGATAACGTTGCACGAGAAATTCTTCAAAAAAAGCAAAGCCAGCCGTCGTTTGAATGATACCTTTCTCAACGGACGACGTATCATTCAATGAGCAAACAAGAGAACTCGATTGACGACGGGTATCAACCAGTGTCGATGTTGTGCCAAGTAGAATTTGAGCTATTGTACCATGACTACAATATTCCATGAAGAAGAGAATATGATCGTATTCTAACGCATAACCACGATATTTAATAAGATTCTCCTGATCGATATGCATGAGTGGAACTAATTGTTCGAGAACTTTAGCAATAGCTTGCGCGTCATTATGCTGAATTTTATATTGTTTATAGCAGAGAACTTCATTCGGAGGGACCGTACATTTATAAGCTACGTAGAAGAAAAACAAATACAAAAATGGATTTTGGATCGATTAAAAACTGTGATGTTTACTTGTTGCGTATTGTCCTCGTGAGAGAAGATTTAATTTATGAAAATTTCGAATTTTGAGAAATGCTAAATCTTGTTCCATACGTTTGGATATAGTTGGCATTTTATTTGAATGTTCACCGAATTCTTTTATTTTGCCGATGAGACCATTTTTAATTCTTTGCCGATCGATTTTTTTGTCCATGAGATCAAGTTGTTGAATACGAGTCAATTGAAAATTTCGTTTCTTTTGAATTTCATAACCGTGTTTAGTTGTTGACGATGACGACAACGATTTTTTCGGTCGTTGATTGGAATTCATCGATTTTTGTTCATATTTATTCGTTGGGCTGTGCAAATAATCAATAGTTCGTTGCATATTTTCATAGAATTTACTGAATAAATCATCGTTAATCGAATTAGTAAAATTTAACGAACAAATATGTCGAAGAAAATGTATGCCCGGCAATAACCACATGGGTAAAGTTGTTGAATTTTTCCATACTGTTGTAAATGAACGTTTCTTACGAACGAAATTCAGCCAAATATTAGCAAAGATTAATTGCCGTTCGGATTGTATTTCGAGTGTATTCATTTCGAATTGAGTTGCATAGTGACTTGTTTCACGAATAAGATCCATGCCGAAGGAAAATGCGTGTTCTTCTGTATGCTAAAACGGAAAATGATTCTCCTTTTAGGATTATATTCATAGAATTGCTTACAATGAAATTTCTTGGACTGAATTTATCTGTTTGTTCATTGGCAGTTGTTGATAGTGTTTCGATTAGTTTTTCAAATTGTTCGACATTATTCGCAACGCAATTGCTTAGACTTAGAATTGCATGTGCAAGATCGTTCATAGCTCGATCGATATTTTCGAAACACGAACGTTTCTGTAGTAGTTGTCCTGATTTTGTATCGAAATTGTACAAATCATTTTGTTGTACATTAGTTTTCGAAAGACGTTCGCGAAATAATTCTTCGAATTTCAGCAGATTTTCCGGTTGTTGTGTTAGAAGAAAGATCGTTGTTGTTTTCCATGTTGAATTCAATGGTGAAACAGGAATGAGATTTTTATTCATCGGTATTATATGTGTGACGCCACGCCATTTCGATGCAAGTTCCGTAGAAATCGGTACGCAAAGAATGTAGACCGATGTCGATGTAATTTCGTTTGTTGTTTGTTGCATTGATGATGATGTTGGCGATTGTTGAGCTGTTGTTTGTTCATCGACGGGATCGTTGGTTGATGAATTCGTTTGATTAAGTCGAAACGATGATGAAAGCGTTCGAATTAATTGTAATTTCACTTGATTATCATTGAAATACTCAGCAGGTGCGAAGAGAACGCATTGTGTTGTTGAATCTTTCGGCAAAGTTTTCGAACCAATTGTCGATTGATGATGATCAGTGGCGAATTTAATCATACCGAAACCAGCTGTTTTAAGTATCAATAAAAATCGTTGACAAACAGGTTTCTGTAGGAAAATATTGATTGTCAATGCACAATCTTCATAGATGGCTTTGGCTTCACGAAGAAGATCCATCGCTAATTTCTTTTGATATTTTCGATGAATTTTCTTTTTAATATGATTGATTTCATCGATATTATTCTTCGAATGAAATACATCGATATAATCATGAAAATGTTTGATAATATTCGAGTACATTTTCAAGAATTGCTCGCCAAGATCTTCTTCAATATTCATCATTGTCGCGTATCGTTTCAATGATTTCCATTGATCTTTTAATAGAATCATACAATTTTGAAATAGATTCGAACGTAACGAAATATCGATATATCGTTCAATATAACCAAGTATTTCTTGAATAATTCCAACAATTTTATTATCGAATTGTGTTAGATCATTTTCGATTAATTTCAATTCACTTTTTTCGAACACATCGATAATCATCGTTTGAACATATTGTCGAATTAGTGTTGTACTATGAATAAGAATTTTACATTCATCAATAAGAAGAAGAAGAGCACCAGTCGTTTGTGTTTGATCCATTCGTCTATCATGATGATATTTCAACCATGCAATCATAAGATCAAATGGTATTTGAACAAGAAAAACATATTGTGGATAAAGTGTTGGCAAACGAAATAATTCGAACTTATCAGAAAATTTACCACTTTCATTCCATGCATGTTTATCATAGAGACGGTAGCAAATAATGAGCATTTTCGTGATAAGAATAGTTTCTTCATTGGTTAATTGTGAATAGGAGTTCGTTGGAAGATTATCGAGGAATGTACATGGATCAGGAAAAAGTGTTGAACCGGGTAGATGAGGAAATTGTATGGGATCAAGATAGTCGAGAAAATAGGATTGCCGTTTCATGATACTTCGATCGTGACAGAGAAGTTTGAGGACTAAAGTTGGAGCTGATGCTGGAGGAAATGTACTTGATGTTAACGTTGGATTTTGATCGAAACGATTGAGAATATTAGTAACACTGTCAGCTGAATTCGATGGATTCTTTTTCTTCTTTTTATTTGCTAATAGAAAAAATAGGAAAAATAGAAACGTTAAAATACGATATTCTTCTTGTCCTACCGAGATTAGGATTTTTTAATTGTTGTAATTGTTTATGTAGAGTTAAAAATTCATCAATTAATTTATCTGGTTTAGCATCAATGAGATAATCTTGTGGCACAAGATTCATTGGTAATAATGGATGATTTTTATACACAGAATCGATTGTTGCTGTCGTACTTGTTGTTTGATCTTTTCTCAATGTATATCTCAAACGTTGCAATAAAGGACCATGTTTCAAACGAAATATACTTGCAATTAATTCGATACGTGCATGTGTCAATTGATCGTCAATATACCGATAATAATACTCGGTTAATAGTGATGTTGGTGTTAGATATTGATGAATATTATCCATACTTGGTATAGATGCAATCGTATGTTGTCGTTTGATGGTTATATCTGGCGTGGAAATACGTGATGATGATGATGAATATTGTTGTTTCAATTGAATTTGATTAGTTGTTGCAAGATAATAGGATGAATTCGATGGTGAACTAGCAAATGTATCACGAGAATCACCGCCCGATGTTGTCGATGAAGGTGTTGGCGGACGTGATGGACTTTTAGTTGTTGAATCGTGTTGTTGTCTAATTATTGATGAAACTGGAACGTTCGGCCATTCTTCACATGATGTACAAGCCATGATTCGACCGAGTACACTAATTAAACGATTGATTTCTGAGTTTAAATTAAACCAAGCTTGAAAAACAGTTAGTTTTTCATAGAACATTTGACCTTTTTGCGTTTTGGAGTCGAATCGTTTGTCGTATTGTTCTAAAGCTATCGACGATGGAAATAAAGATAAAATATGATCCCATTTCGAAAATAAGATTCTCAATGATTGATCAACATGATTGCAATAATTGAGATGCATTTCACTGAGAAGATAACGTTTAATAACAGGATCATCTTGTGGATGATAGGATCCTTCGAAATCGCATTGAAGGAATTCCGAATGAAACTCATCGAGTGCCTGTCTTCGTTGATGTTCGATGAGACGTCGTTCGGTTTCGATGCCATTCTCATCCGATGGATTTACACCATTGAAATATCGTTTTAATTCAAGCCAAATCGCTGTCATATACTGTTTTCGACGATCGACATTCGTCGGATCATCATTCATATTGATATTGCACGAATTTTGTGCTGATTCAAGACAATTTCGATAGTATTCCATAGTGTTAGTTAATTCTTGTCGACGAAGATCGCCTATCGAACGTCGACGATTCGATGAATCGGTTCGATCATCATAAAAATGACCACTGTTACGATTTGGTGAAAAATGTTTTTGATCTCGTAATTGTTGGAGTTTCTTATCTTTGCCTTTCTTTGTTCGTGCTGATCGCGCCGTTGACGAGATCAACTGATCACGGCAGAGATCAGTCGACTTTGGCAATGTATGAAGAGACGAATGATTGTCAATGACAGGTGGTGACTCAGGTTCGACGAGATTCGATCTCGGCGATTTTATGATCAATTTCGATGGTGGTCCTGCACGTGCTTCATCGGTTTCGGATGTAATATCATCGATAATGTTATTCAATCGATCGGGATCGCCACTGCCCGATGAGAGATTGGCTAAACTATCTGAACCGCGTGGATAAATAGGCGGAAGCTCACCGGATATAATCGGACGAAGTTTTCGAGGTTGTTTACTAGATTTATTATGTCGAGAACGTTTCGAATGAACGTCCATTTATCTAGAAAATAACAAAAACTTGTTAACCGACTGTTCTTTGCAATAACAACAGGAAAAAAATCGAATGAAACAACTATTATTCAAGATTTTCTTCTTCTTCTTCTCTTTCATCATGTTTATCCATAATCAATTTAATCAATTTGCATCTCTGTCGTTCACATGAACACGGTATCGGATGTTCTTCTTCTTCTTCCTCTTCATCATCGCCTTCACTTTCCTCGGATGTATCCATTTGATTATCTTCTTGAATTGCTATGCTTAAATTATAATGTCGTTGATTTTCTTTCGATTGTTTCAATTTAATCTCGACGGGAACTGAATCACCTTTCAAAGGATAAATATCTTCAGGTAGAAAAACTAGTGTTTGTTTCCAATGAGTAGCTGGTGCCGATGGACTTGTTGTCAAACGTATACTCGTCGATTTTTCCATTGATGAAAAATAACAATCAAACCAAAAGCAAAAGCCTGATATGATACAAGTATTATCAATTTCGAATTGACACGATGCTTGCATCGATTGTAAATCTTCGATTTCAACGGTTCGAAGATCAATCGATTGAACTAATTGACTATCATGAACGAGTTGTGATGGTTCGATAACATCGATGACGCATTGTTGTAAATCGGAATTCGGTATATGCGGTAGAATTGGAGTTAGATTGAGATCGAAATAGTTTGTCCACATGGAATTTAAATTAATACGATGATTTTGATCGACAAATGGTGCGCAATACTATATGCGAAGAAAATATTGAATAAATAAACAAAAAAATTAAACAAAACGAACTAGATAAGCATGTGACGGAAAGATTTGTAATGTTTCCGGATCGTTATCTTTTTTCGTAAGAAAACGATCACGAGCGTAGATAACTGATTCAAGCATACTTTCATGAAATAAATAAAAACCTATCGACGAAAGAAAATCAAATATTTAAACAGCTGCTGTTTTTCTTCCTACCCATCCATTCACTGATAATAATATCGATATTTTCATCGAATTTCTCGATTTCTTCTAAACGTTTATTGACGATGGTGACGTGATCTTGTAAACCATTGCATTCAATTAATTCCTTAGCTAATTGACAAATTTTCGGGCAAGCATCAACTGCATAGACACGTTTAGCACCGGCTTTAGCTGCAAACATACTCAAAATACCCGTTCCTGATCCAACATCGAGAACAACTTTATTCTCGAACAAATGTTTATTATTCATCATGGCATCGTAATATGCACTAACACGCGGACGATCACGTAACATTAATTCATGAACTTGATATTGATCATACGAACGAAAATATTCGTCATCGTTAGCAATTCGATTCGAACTCATTTCTATCTGAAAAACAATGAATAGAAAAAAAAATCAACGAGAATGAAAAATAACTAATTTGAAAGGAATTTTTCGATATCCGGATGATTTAACCAAAGATTTTGTTTGGTTAAATCATCTCGAATCTCTTGAATTTTCGTCGAATTATTCAATTGTTTGCAGGCTGTTAGCACAGTGACATAGATCGGTACATCAACTTGAATCTTTCGTTGAGATTTCAATTGATCATATAACTGTAAAATCGCCTCGTAATTCTTCGCTTGACTGTATCCATTCATGAGTCCACGGAAATTTTCTAGATTTGGTTCTTTTATTTGTTTGAAATATTCTTCCGCTAATGAGAAATTATCCGATGCGAGATACATTGCAATGATTTGATTGACTAATTCCTTGAAAATATGAAAACAAATTCTAAGAGATTGAATTGTTTTTGTTTAGATTTACTTTATTTTTTATGTAATTCGGATTATTTGTTTTCAATTCGTCGTGCAAAGCTTTAGCTTGATCGAATGATTTGAGCATGATACATGCTTGAAAATAGAGAATATAAGAAAGATTGACTGGCTTGATATTATATTTCTGACGCATTTCATGAAAAAGTTCAATTGTTCGTTCAGGCAAATGATTTGTATTATAAGTTCTTCGAATTGAAATCAACGAAAACGAGATGATCTTTTTTCGTTTGTTTTCAACTTACGACATTAGTGAATTAAATTCAACAACAGTTCGATGTTTTAACGAATCAAACATTTCTCTTGCACTTTCCAAATCTCCACCTGTCATATACATTTCCTGAAAAGAAAAAGAGAAAGTCGACACTCGTCTCAATTTCAATCTCATTTACGAATAGAAGATTTTGAATTCTCGTATTGTCCTTAATTGATGAATTGGCAATAATACGATGTAAATATCGTCCATTATCAACATCTTTCGTATCTTTGCATAATTCAAGTAAACTTATATAAGTAATATAATCGGGTTGAAATTGATGTTTTCGTATGCCGATTTCGAATAATTTCAATGCTTTTTGTTCTTGATTAGACATACGATAAAATTTCATTTTCTTATTCCATTCAATTGTATTTTGACATGGAAGATTTTCTAATTCGTCATTGAGTTCATTTTCGATGGGCGTTTTTCTATTGAATAAATTCACGAATTTGTGTGTTTGATTTCGTCGAACGAATAATCGTGGATACGAAGAGAAAGTTTTGCTCAATGGACGAACGAATTTTATCATTCTATGCGTATTGTTTTTTATGTTTCTTCAATCTCAAAATTAGATAAACAAAACAAAAACAAAATATGATCATTATTATCTTCAGTTGGTTTCTTTTTTAAATAAATATTGCACAAATATCTAACACATTGAATAGAAAAAAAACGAGAGAGGGAAAGAAAATACACAACATCGAATAAACGATAAGAAAATGAGATTATGACTTTTTATTTGACGTTTGTATGTATATTAAAATGTCAGTATTGGTATTTGATTTGATTCGAGAATATCTTTCACAATAAAATGACAAGGCAATGTTAAATACGTCAAACATGTTTGAAGAGGAAGTATTTGAATCGATTGATTCAAACGAGTACTTGAGCCACGCATCCAACTCATCGCTTGACTTAGTGTTCGACCAAGAAAACCAGCTGTATCATCGGATAATTCTTTGTAAAAAAACAAACGAGAAAACAAAAATCATATCTTAGCTCATTTCAGCGATCAATACCTTGTTGAATATCTGTTGATTCAACTTCGGGTGTAGTGACATTGGATATAATTTGTTGTTGTCGTGACGTCGGTGGCATCCAACGACTAATCGAGATACTGTCGAGTGCACGACGTTTATTCCACTAGAGAATTCAATAAGAGACAATGTTTAATAAAACATTTGTTTTTTTTTATATTTGTTTTGACTTACACTTTCCTCATCAAAACTGCTTGACATTGGTGTCGATGGAATCGATTCAGGTGTTGTAATGCCCGATTGAATCGTTCGATGACGACTAACTGCCATTTCAGCATGACCTTTACCCTGTAAAAAATAAATGAACATTTTTGATTTCCCTACACATTCAAAAATATACATTTGGTCCACGCATTCGAACGAATTCGACACGTCGTTTTGTATACATTCCCAGGGACATACGTTGAGCAACACGCGTACTTGTCGTTGCCTGTGAAATCATAACGAAATTCTTTGAATTAGAAAATCTTTTTTTGAAGAAATTTTACTCGAGTTTCGTAAACTTTTCTCAAAGCTTCGTATTTAATCGACCCGAGAAATAGAACTTTCGTTTCGTTTAAAAGTGGATTTCTCGCGACTAATTCAACGCATACCATCTGACCTTCGTTCACAACCATCTCACAAAACGTCTGAAAAGGTAAAATGATTCAATTCGAACAACAAAAACAAATCGTTCGACGGTTACATCTTCAAAATTATCAACAGTAAAGTAAATATTTGGATATGTGATTTTCTCTTCCGTTCCTTTGCTTTCCATATCTCGACGTGATGGACTTGCATAAACTTTCTTCAAAAAGAAAATAAATTGACTCTGATAATTCAATTTTCATGACTTTTTTTTACTGTTGATAGACGTTTGAGTATTTGCAAGTGTTTATTACTCGTTTTTGTACAAACAGCGGTTGTTACTGTATATTCAAATTGATGAAGAACTAGATTGAGATTGGTTGTTTCTTCCCAATCGTATTCAGGTGCGCCCTGAAATCATTTGTTTCTGTTTAATTAAAAGAAGAAAAACAAAAAAATCATTAAGATTTAATTACTAATTTCGGTTGACGTTTGATGTCATGATGACGTAGAACCTCGACGAGATGCTTAAGAAAAACAGAAAAATCAACGAACGAATAAAAATCTAAATATTTCGGTTTACCAATGGATGATGAAAATCATTTTGAACTTGTCGTGTCACATAGAAAACGAGATCATCATCACTAGTTGAACTTGTTGTTTGAGAAAGACGTGTTGACGGGGAAAGAAAATATGTTTCGAATAGATTTGGCCATTGAGAATTTGTTTGTTTGATATAAACATAATCTTCATCTAAATCATCAATCAAATATTCAGAATAAAAACAAAATCTTCTCGTTTTCTACCTTCGTCAGATTTACTCTTCAATCGCTCATTGGCCATGGCCATGAGCAAGTTCTTTACGGGGACAGACATTTATATATTTGACAGTGATTGATGTGTGTGAATGAAAACGTTCGCTTACATCTTCTATATTAAATTGAAAAGAAAAACTAATTGGCTTTCGGAAATACTAATTAAAAATCATTGAACGTTTTTTTTTGGAACAAAAGAATTTTTCATCGTAATTTCAAAGAAAAACTTATTCGAAAAAAGTGTCAAAAAATTTTTTTCCCGAAACAATTTCCATTCGAACTGCATTTTTTCAAGACAGTTATTCATTTTGTCACTAGTGTTCTTTATTTTTCTTCTACTATCTTGAGAAGAATAGAAGAGAACAAAACATGGCGTCATTTATTATTATTATTATTATTTCTTCGTCTCGTTTTCTGTTCTTTTGATCAATATTAGTCAACGAGAATCTTGATTCGATATTGTTTGCCAATGATTATCAATATTTAATATTCTAAATCGAAGAACAAAATCAACAACATAGACGACAATGGGTTGTGCGACAAGTCAAGATGAAAAACGACAAAAAGAAGTAAAGCAATCGTTGTTGTTGTTGTTGTTGTTTTTTCTTTCATTTCAAATAATTCATTTTTGCAGAATGAATTCGATTGAGAGTAAGAGTCTAGATAATCTGTTGCCTTTTGCCTTCTATAATTAACAAACATAATTTGCTAATACGAAAAGCATTCCCTTGATTCGAAAAGTCGACTAACTCATATGTGGTTCTGTTTGTTTTTAGTATAGCAAAGCGCTCGATCGATTGATAAAAGAAGATGCTGAACGTGCTGCTAAAGATGTCAAACTACTCCTGCTCGGTATTGGAATCTCTTTCGATTCGTTTGTCTTTTTCATGTCTATCGAATTTAGGTGCTGGTGAATCGGGTAAATCCACCATAGTCAAACAAATGCGTATTATTCATCAGCATGGTTATACAAAAGAAGAATTCGAACAGTATCGTCCAGTTGTTTATTCGAATACGATTCAATCGTTAGGAGCTATCATACGTGCAATGAATATGTTAAATATTCAATTTGCATCGGCTGAACGTGAAGCCGATGCTCAACGCGTTCTCGAGGTAATCCAACGAATGAAAGATACGGAACCGTTCAATAGTGAATTGTTATCATCAATGGAACATTTATGGGCCGATGCCGGTGTTCAACAATGTTTTCTACGTAGTAATGAGTATCAATTGAATGATTCTGCACAATATTTTCTCGATCAATTGTATCGTATTGGCTCGCCGGATTTTCTTCCCAACGAACAAGATATACTTCGAACGAGAGTTAAAACCACGGGCATCGTCGAGATTAATTTTTCGTTTAAGAATTTAAATTTTCGTCTGTTCGATGTCGGCGGACAACGATCCGAACGAAAGAAATGGATTCATTGTTTCGAAGATGTTACAGCGATTATTTTCTGTGTAGCTTTATCTGAATATGATCAAGTTTTATATGAAGATGAGTCAACGAATCGTATGCACGAGTCCTTGCGGTTATTCGATAGTATTTGTAATAATAAATGGTTTGTTTATACTGGCATAATCTTGTTTTTGAACAAGAAAGATTTATTCGAAGAAAAAATCAAACGTTCACCATTAACACTCTGTTTTCGTGAGTATACAGGACCGAATGAATATGATCCAGCTGCTGAATATATTCAAGCACAATTTGTAGCCAAAAATAAATCAACACAAAAAGAAGTTTATTGTCATCATACATGTGCAACAGATACACAAAATGTTCAATTTGTATTCGATGCTGTTACAGATGTAAAAATACGAAAATGAAATTCGTTTTAATATTGATCATTGTTCGTTTTTCTTTAGGTTATTATCACATTAAATTTGCGCGGTTGTGGCCTATACTAGTCAATCGTACTTATGCTCAAAAACAAGTTGAGACTGTTCTACAAATATATATATATATATATATGTATTTTTGTTTTGCTCTTGTTCTCAACCAGCCTTGACCTAAGACTCCAGTGACTTATTTCTCTCTTTCTCTTTCTCTCTCTCTCCTGTAAAAATCTCTTCTCTAGTCAACTCAGATGGACAGTGAATATCATCATAAATCAAAGTATTTTTCTAGTGCATTAACTTAGCACTGCATTCATTTGTTTTCTTCTTCTTAATATTATTATTATTATTATTATTTCGAATACATGAATATTTGCACTTATTCCAAAACGTTCGTTTTTTCTCACTCTCGCTTCTTCTTCTTTTTCTGTATATGTTGTCAGATGTGTGTACCTTCTGTCGATCTCTCTCTCTCTAGAAAGTTTTCGTTTATATCTTATTATACGTATAACTAGACGATATAGAATCCAGTTATTTCAATATTTTTCTTTGTCTTCTGTTTGCTATTCTATCATTTGCTGCTGCCTAGTCTCTATCTCCTATAATAATTATGTATGCGTCGTGTGTTTCTCTTTTCTCTGCTCACAAAACACAAAAAAAGTTTTTTTTTTCTGACATAAATAAAAACAAAATCAATTTCAAAATTTGAAAATAAAGATAACGAAAAATGATCTTTGCATATGTAGTTGAAAACTAGGTCATCAAGGATTAATTCATTGTGACATGAATAAATGCAGATTTTATTCAACGAAACGATTGGAGAACTTTGTGACACAACAAATCCTGTCAATATACAATCATTTGTTTGATAATTTGGAATCTTATTATCAGTTCCATATGATAATCTCGTTGAAGGTTAATGATCATTGTTATTATCAATGACAGATGATCAAAGACCGACTGATACTTTCCATATTTCACGTAGAAAATATTCTGTCAAGAAGATTCTCGATTAGATGAATGATATATCTATCTCATCAATGAAACAAGACGAGAATTAGTCGTTGGTATTGACAATCAACAGGATAATAATCATGCGAAGAAGAAGAAGAAGAAAAAAAAGATTAAACCAATCTTTAATCTCATTGAGTTTCGAAATAAGTTTTCTTTTTCCCTTCTTTTTTTAGATGAAGAAAGAAAGACTGTTTAAGACAGGATTTTGTATATTTCATGTCATTCATCAACAGATAGAAAACGGCACGCAACACAGCTTAGTTTATCGTTTTAATTAGACTTTAACCAACGGTCTTGCTGTTGTTTTTCTTTATTTTATCAAAATAAAAATAAAACAAAACAAAAAAATGTCAATTTAATAAACATGTTCATTTTGTTTCACATGTTCGAATAAGACTTGTTCAACTTCTTTGATTAACATATCATTATCACCCTCATTCGGTAGATTTAAACTTATATAAATCTGTTTTTTGCCTCCTAAACGTTTGCCTAATTTTTTACTCAACGCTAATGATTGTTCATAGAAATCCGTTCCAATTAATGTCGTACCGAGTAATTCATTCGACGATGATGTCATCAACGGCATTGTCATCGCTAAATTCGACAGTTCACATGTTTGTGTACCAATCCAAATAAATAAACATCGATCAGGATATCGAATAACCTGATAGAGTATCAATTGATCAGCGATTCGCCGTGAAAATTGTGTCACTTCAATGCCTTGTCCCTCGGTCATATTCAAAATAATAATAATAATAATAATCTATAAATTGACTTTCATTATCAAAACATGTCTCATGGATTTTCTCGTTTTTTTAATAAGATATATATTTATATATTTATATTTAACAAAAGACAATGAAACAAAAAAAAGAAAAGATGATGAAGATGATGAATGAATGAATCAAATCCGATATCTATGACTAGCGTCGGATTTTCAATTGAAGATTTAGTTTGTTTTTGGTTTGCATAAAGCTTGTAAAAACTGTTCTGTTTACAAACACACACAAAGGTACCTGAGCACAAGAAAAAACGAAAAACAAGAAAGAAAGCAAATTAATTATACACATATGTGCGAGATTCAAGCGACATGAAATGTCTCTTTAGGGTTGAAGTTTGTTTTGGTATTAAATGCTAGAGAGAAAGCGAGAGAGAGAGAGAGCGAGAGAGCAAAGAAATGAATAAATGTATAAACAAACGAAAATGAGAAGAAAACAGAATTATCCTAGATAACACCTTCGATTGAATTCGTATCGAGATTTAAGATCAAGATTTTAATAAATAGCATTTCTTTTCGTGCATTTTCGAATATAACTTTGGCATCTTCGGAGTCACAACGAAGAATATTCGGTGCGAATACCATCGATAAATTGTTGACGTCCATTTTTGTCACGACAACATTTTCAGCCGCAGCAAATACTTGAAGAAAACGTATGAGATATGTTAAAACTGCTCGATTTATATCCGGTAATGAATTAACAAGACGAATGCATGTTTCTGGAATATCACAGTTGAGTATGCATTGCTCGTAGAACATCGATGGTATCAATGGTTCAGCTAATTCTCTATACCAAAGTTTCAATAACGATGCAGGTAGATGTGCGTCTTCGAGCGATGGTAATTGCCATTGATCACATTTGACTTTCAATGCATTGACACCATCTAAATCTCCGGGAACGCTATACGAGTAGAAAACTAGGAAAATCGTTTTAGTTTTATTTTTAATTTACCGAAAAATGCCTTCGGTCTGTGCACCGTTTAATCGTAAAACTTCTTCGGAAAGAATAGTTTGTACCCATGGTAGACGTCGTTCGGGAAATCTTGTTCGTTGCATAGCCATAACTTCTTCTAATGTTGCACCGAACATTGATGGAAAATGAATAGTATGCTTTAGAAGAGAAAAAAAACGCAATTTTTTTTAGTAAATTAATTGAAATTATTACTTTTGATAATTCAATTTCTTCGAATGTTGGCTTTTTGAGACCTTTTTTCGGTCCAGTTTGAAGAATTTTGTCTAAACGTTTCTGACAAACTTTAGCATAGATTGATATCGGTACTTCCGGCGTGTCTGCATCGCCATTTGTTTGCAATGAAATACATTTCTCTAATATACATTGAAATTTACTCGACGGAGGAAAAAATGACAAACAAACAGCCATTAATTCCCAACCGCGCTGTAAACTTTCAGCATTGATATTATAACTTGTTTGTTTAATCAATTGTAAATAGAGTTCATCACGTATCGATGGTAAACTCCAGCCTTTGGTTGTCAATTCGAGACATGTATTTAATGATGCTATTTGTTTCGATTTCTTATCGCCCATATAAGTTTGAATGAGTTTGAAGATTTCCGGTGCTTCTTTTTTAAGAACTTTATCTAATGTTCGAAGAAGTGGCTTGGTAAGAGGTTCTTTCGACCAGGACAAGAGATCATCTTGAGTGAGACGCTTGCCGAAAAGACCTCGTTTATGTGTGTTAAAATTCAACATTTCATGCAAGAGAATATCTGATTCGATCTCAACAATTGCAGCTGGTGCTGCTTTGGTCGGCGACGATGTTGTCCATTGTTTGTACATCGATGTTTGATTGTTAAGAATTTCATTGAAACCTTGCAAATGAATCGAAGCAGGTCGTGTCAAACTCGATGTTGATGAATCAGGTTCGTGCGATCGATTGAGCGAATGCGGTGTCATCGAGGTCGATAATGGAGGTGAATTCGAATTTCCATCGTAGTAGATTGGCAATGTCGGTGATGAAAGTGTTGATGTATTCGAATTTGTACCACCGCCATCACCAGTGGCTACACTTGTTTCATTGTTACTATTTAGATTGATTGGATCATTGGCCGAATGAAAGAGAAATTCGTCGGTACAGGTTACGAATTGTTTCGTAATCGATCCAGTTTGACTGGTCAATGTCGTTTGATTATCTTCGTCGTGATTGTGTATCGTATCGTTGCTTTCATTGAGATATTCTTGTTCGATTGATGTCGGATTTTTGTTTGACGATGATGTCGATGAACTCGTCGTCGACGAAGATGATGACGATGAAAGAGTATTGGTTTTTGATTTTTGTGTATCATGTATTCGAATATAAGTACTTCGAAGTGAACCATCATTGCTTTTGATTTCGATATTCACATAATTCGGATTCGTACGTGGTTGTTTCTTACGTACGCGATTTCGGCCGTAGGACAAACGATCGAATGTCGAATTAGCTGGAAGAATGGTCGATGATTCCATCGATGAATTCGGATTGGTATGATTGATCATTTGCTGATGTGGAACAAGACCAACCGAGGTTTGCAATGAAGGACTACTTATATGCCGAAGAATCGGTGATTGTTGATGAATAACATTGTTATGATTGTTGAAAATGTGTTCATTCAATGGTGAACAACTCGTTGCATTTAAATTGCAAAGTGGATCTTTGGTTGTTGTTGTGGTTGTGATTGATTTCGCTGTACGATGATGATGTGCACTGCCCGAACGTTTATTTTCATCGTTAGTGTTTGATTTAGTTGTGAATGATGTTTTGAGATTGATACTTTGTGAACGTTTGGTATTGAAATCATTTCTTGGCGTAGATGATTGTCGATCATCGAATTCGTTTTGTGTTCCAATAGCTTTGCGTATCATTGGATAGTTATCATAACCATTTTTCTCCGAATAATTATCATAAGCATCGCTGGCAAGTGAATCATTGGTCGGATGTCGATTAGCTTTTTTTGTCAATGAATAGGAAGACTTTCTTTCAAGAGTCATAGGCTCAGTTGTTAGATTGTCATAGGCGGATTTATCAATTCGTGTGTGCGGATTTGTTGGCGATGAGTGTTGTCGAAGGAGAGAAAATGTTGTCGAAGGATTTTTTGTTGTATTGTCATCGATTAATGTCGATGGGTGTTGTTGAGTACGACGACGAAGAAAACTATTTGTTTGATTGGAATTCATCGGCAATGTGATATCATTACAAGCCATTGCGCGGCGTGGATCATTGGTTATACTTGATGTTGTCATTGTATTCGGATGAATAACTGTGGCTGTACGACGAATTGACCGTTGGACCGATGAATTCAATGGTGGCGTCGAGATTTTAGTTTGTTGAGGTGACACATCGAGACCTTGTAGAGAGATTTGTTTCCATTTATTGGAATTGTTGTTTGTACGTTGTTGAACTGTATGGTTAATTGTCGATGCTGGCGAAGTAATTAGTGTTGTTGATGTTGTGAGATGTTCGTCTTTTGGTTCGGTATTTTCTTTGATCATCTAAATAGAAGAGAAAAGCAAAATTGACGATGATTTTTCTGTCTCGAAGAAGATAACGATTTCTATTTTTAGCATACCTGCAGTTTAGCTAGTGGAATAATGTCAGCACCCGGTGGCCGTTGCCAAACCGTTCGTTGACTTTTAGCATTGTAGTAATAGTTCCGTTTCGTACTTGCATCAAACAATTCCCACCATTGATTTTCATCCGTACGTTTACTACAAAAGAACGAATTTGTTCAGTAATTATTTTTCTTATTAATTGCAATAAACAATACGAAAAAGAAACAATATCTATAGAATTCATTCGTAGACAGACATCTGTGTTTTACTAGTCAATTACAATGACATTTCGTCGCCTTCTTCTTTTATATGTCTACATATGTATAAACTGCTGATCGTTGTCTTCTTCTTCTTTTCTTTCTTTTCCTTGCATTGATTTGACCTTTTTTTTTTGTATTCACCCGTTCGGTGATTTTGCTAGTGAAAAGGTAAAATAGATGAATGTGTTGTCTGTTGTCGTCTACATTTTCGCATGTAAACTTAATTAATGTTTTTAATGAAAACACAACGAAAGATAAAAGCATCGATTGAAATCGATGAATGAATGTGCGATGTTTGTTCGTCTTTTGTCAAAAATTTACTTACATTTTAGCGCCAGGTGGTGCTTCCCAGACACATTCGCCAGTTACAAGATTGGCATACATGATGTCCTTGGATTTTGGCTCGATAATTTGAACCCATTCGAGTCTAGAAACGAAAAAACGTAGAGAAAGATTGATAATTGATGTGCGTGCGTCTGTTTTCTCGTTACGAAATATTACCTTTCACTCATGTCGAAATATTTGTTAATGTTGCTTCTTGATTAATCAATAACACTTTGATCGAAGTTGAAATATTTCATAGAGATAAACAAATCGTCGCATGATTTTATACCGACGAAATGATATTTATATCTACGTAAATAAATAAATAAACGTACATTCGATCATCAGTGAAAGAGATTAATGAAGAAAAACCTTGTCGTGTCTTTTGTTTTTAAACGATGAAAAAGAAAATGAGCGAGAAACGACACATTAGGATGACATCCCGTTGAGAAATTAACAGATAGAAGAGAGAACGGATATGAACGTGCGAGAGATCAATACATGCATAGTGCTATTAGCGTAATCAATAATGAACAGAGGTGAATAGCAAAGCAAGTTCGCGGCATTGCTTATGAATATAGAATTGAAAAAAAAATTTTTTTTCGATTACTATCTCTATTCTCTTTGAAGGAAAGGAAACGAGTCTAATGATTATTCTTGTTCTCGTTGTTCCAAAAAAGGAATGTTCTTCTGTTCTCGCTCGCATGCGGTCAGAGACATTGAGTGAGGAAAAGAACGTTTGCGATCGTAGCTGCTCAATCGTCACGATCTTCTAGTACATATAAGCCTGTCTGACAATGCAACCGGCAGAATGAGGAAATGGATTGTAAGGGTTGACCAAATAGCGAGAGAGAGGGAGAAAGAAAAGAATGAAGAAGAGGTCATCAAGACGTCGCTTATTTATCGGACATGCGATTACATTCGTCAATCTGACTATGTGATATAACGATCGACTTGTCTCATTTATGTTCTTAGGAAAAACAACAACAACAACAGCAGTGGAAAGACTAGAGGGAGATGATAAATGAGAAACAGATTTCTATATCGGATCGATTTTCTTACTCACATGATGCATCGATATTTGATTGATTCGAAAAAGTTCAATTCAATTTGAAGAGAGTTACTCGTTTACATAAATGTCTAAAGGGAACAAAATAAATATAAAATTGATTCTATTACCATATTGAACAAAAAAAGAAATCATATGCAAAGAACAGTGTGAGGGTAAGACAAATGTGTATATACAGAGAAAAAGAAGAAGAAAAAAAAGGAGAAAAAAAGAAGCGAATCAAGCCAAAGGAATGGATATGTCCCGTTCACCAATAATAATTTAGAAGCAAAGATGAAGAGAGGGCGCTCGGCTATATTCTCTCTCTCTTTCTATATGTATGAAGAAGAATCGCAAGGGAAATTCAATACGCTCTCGTTTTTTAACTAGATACATATCTATCTTCATTTGATATCACATGAAAAGGACAAGGACTAAAAGCGTCTTAAACCACTGAGACGGCAGAATATTTATGCTAACGATAGACAAAAAAATCATCTGTAATATCGATTCTGTTGAATTATCTGATCGGAGAGGAGAAGTTTTTCTTTCTTCGGGAAAATCAAATGACAGCGATAACGATGACATCGAAGAAATAAATGTCGCTTTTCCCCCGTACTATAAACAAAATCGATGGATAGATAGATATTTCATTTAGTTGCGAGGAACAGTTGCATTGTAACTTTGAATAAGATTTGCATAAATTGGTGGATGACCCGAAAGTAATTTCGCGAAACCTTGAATATCATGACGCCAATCTCGTTGTAATTCACTTCCAACTGCAAACCGGTTCAATAGTTGAGCTCCAGCACTTTGCATACGAGACCAGGCAGCCTCAAGTCTTCGAAACCTTCTTCTAATACTGATAATGCTGGAAATGCTAAACATACATCAGTAACAATTCCAGCAATGATCAATTGTTTACGACCAGTAGCTTTGTCTTTATCCAATCGATTGTATTTGAAAGACATTTTTATATTAGTTTAATCGTTGTTTCAAACATCATATATTTATATATCGAAAATTTTTTGCTTGGCTATGATGCTTGCTTATTTTATTGTAAAATGACGAACAAAGAACTAGCATGAACATGCAATCATACGATTAGCACGCATCTATAAAACAGTTCTATCTAATTATTCATCACTTTTATGAAAATCGCAATCCCAACGATTTGTAAATATGAAAAACTGATGATATTTCTTATGGACATTGTTGAGTAATTATTTTATTTTTGAGAAAAACAAACAAACAAATCGATAGATGTTTATTCGATGCTTAATGTATTCTAATTTTTAAACATATCTACAAGTAATTGTGAGATTGATATACCAGAAAAAAATGTTTTTTCAATGAATACATTCGAAACCGTACGAAGTATTGGTAATGTTAATAATAATCGACCGAAACTAGAAATCAAACAATTGTCGATCTTTATTTAAAAAAAAAACGAAAATTTATACCGTGTTGGATGATGAATTTGTGTATATTGTGCCAATGCGATTTGTGCTTGATCTTGAAGATTTTCAATGATTTCAGCCTGTTGCAATGTCTTATCAGCTCGAAAGAAAACGATAGCTTTCAAACACATAAATTCAAATGAATCCAATTGAAATTTTTGAAAAATCTTTTGAATATTCTCAATCGATTGATCTAACGCAAGAGAATATTGCACAGTGCAAAGAAGAAATAATTCCGCCCATGATTCTTCAATAAGAACAAGCTAAAAGAAAACACAACGAGATGACAGTTGATCTATTTGCATAGATGATTAAACACGAAACATCTTTTTTTTTGAACTTGTCATATAAAAGTAAACAAATACCTGATCATCGATGGGCAAATTTTGAAATGTTGGCAAATGATGTATCCATTTGATGATGATCAAAAGAATTTCAGATGCGATTGTGTCATCTAGACGATTATGTTTTAGAACGGATGTGATTGTTGTTTGTTCAGATTGTTGTTGACGTCGTGGACGTTCATTTTGCACAGCTAAATTCATAATTGAACCGGTTTTTTTGTTAAATCCTAGAAAAAAAATGTGAGTCTACCTTCTCGAAGCATTCCCATTTGCAAACACTAATCGAAAACAGATCGTTTGAATAATCATTCAAAATAAAATCTTACTTTCTTAAATCGACAGGCTTGACATTGATTTCGATGAAGTTTATCAATAATACAACCAGTCGACATATTTTGACATCTAAATCAATGTTTATCTTCATTAAGAATCTCTCTATTGCAATAGATAAATTACTGATAAACTAAATTTCGTCGAACAGTTCGTTTGAAAAATCCACTACAACCATTGCAAGTCAAAATCCCATAATGTTTTCCATTTGATATATCTCCACAAACTGCACAGAGACTTTCAGATTTCTCATTGGCAAATTCAGTATATTTAGCGAGATTAGCAAAATATGATCGAGGAGATATTGATGTCTGATTGCAATTCATATTCAATATCAAATGAATATACGTATTTAATCCGTCACGAAAAAGGGAAAAAGAGAGAGACAGATATTGATTTTGATTGGTTCATGTTTATTGATCTATCTTGTGTTTTCCAATCACATGTATGGCAAATAATAGGTTACTTTATTTCAAAATCTTACACATATCACTATCATTCATTCATAAATCGATACGTTTGCTCTCGTATTATAGAGACAAAAAGAAGAAGAAGAAGACGAAAGTTATATCACAGACTATGTGAAACTAGTTCGAATATTTATATACATGCACAAACAAACGTATATAGGAGCATGAAATCATGGAATAGCACGTGTGGAAAATAATCTCAATGAAAGAACAAAAAGAAGATCGACTAGTAACGCAAATGAACGAAAAGAAGGAAGAAGAAGAAGGAAATTCTGTATTATGTATATATGTATATATGTTTTTTTTCTCTTGTTTGAAATATTATTAAATGTGTTTGTTAAAGTAAACCAAATCCTTCCGCGTTATTAATAGCAATTAATAATTTTTCTCGTAATTTATCGATAGACGAATAATCTGGAAGAAGAAATGCATTAAAACAGGTATGAGCTGTTGGTAGACGATCCGTATCGGGACCATTCCGCGAGATAATTAACTTCAATCGTGCTAATCCACCGATACTAAACACAAAAGAACAAAATCAAATGATTTTAGTGTTTGTTTGAAGAATACGTACGGTGCACGATCACTACCGGTTGTAAATCGAAGAAATTTTCGTTTTTGTTCTTCTGTAAAACTCATTAATACATCCCAAAAATTTCTAAAGAATTTACAATGAATTCGAGAATGAAAAGTTAATGTTTGCATTTACTTAATTGTTGGACTATCTTTTGTATAACCACCATCGTACTCAGCAGCTGATTCAAGTTGTTTGAAATCTAATGCTTGACTACCAGCAACGAGTAGTTCAATTTCATCAGGTCGAAATAACTTTCTCAAAGAACTATCACGTGTAACTAATAGAAATCCATGATAAAATGGATGAAATTGTTTTTCAACACTCTTATTCAAAATAAGGTCACTGTAGAGACGAACAAATTCCTTTGAAAAAACAAACAAACAAATAAATCAATTTGTTTTTTTTTAATTTTATTTTAAAATTACTTCTCGATTGTCTTTGGTAACAGCTATTGTTTCTCCGTTTTCTTTTAAATCAAACGATACTTTCGAGCCTGTTGCATCGGTTAGACCAACTTGAAAGGTCAAACCAAAGGCATCTTCAATTGTCGTACCTTCTTGTTCTTCATTAAACGACAAGAGATTTTTCATACCTCGATAAATCGACTAGAAAAATGAGATGTTGCTTTAATCTTTCTCAATCAAAATTAAACATACGGGATGTGAACTTTCCAAATCGTCGAACGCGCCGATTTTGCCCATTAATTTCCGATATAAAATCGGTGGAAATTTAATATCAAGAATAACTGAATTGTAAATAGCTAAGCCGAGTAACATGCCGATGAGTGTATATTCTCGATCGAGATCTTCGAGTGCCGATGGATTAAACCAAAGTGATTGTGTTTCTTCATTGGTCATGAACATTCCGTATTCAGGACTGAAGATTTGTTCGATGATTAATTGAAAGAATTCTTTCGAAAGGCCGCCTTCGTCATGGCCTTGTTCGCCATCGAATTCGACGAAAAGTTGCTTTTTAAGTTCAGCTGGCTGTTCGATGCCTTGATATTCGAGCTAGATAGAATAAATTGTTTTCTATAGAAAGAAGATTTGCTTGTGCAAATTTGATCTTTATCAACATACCGCTATGAGAGCATCTTCGATAAGATGTTCACGTCGAACACAAATTTTAAAAAATGGATTCAAATGAATGCCACTGAAAAAACTGTGAAAGATTGATGTATGTCGGTGACGAAACATTTGAACTTTGTTTTCAATATTTAGAAGAGCTACAGAGAGACAAACGAGAGAATTATATTTATGAAAAAGAAAATTCGTTTTACCGGTTTTATTGATTGTTGAAAGAAAAAATGGATAGAAAATAAACGAGAAACGTACTGGTCCTGATCGTTGTCGAACAAAATCAAGATATTCTTTACTAATTTCGAGTTTTTCATTAGCAAATTCATTGATAAAATCATCGAATGATAAATACCCATGACGATATTCATTTGGCTCGAGATTAAGTTTAATTTGTAGAGGATGTTCATAGATTGACTCGATTTCATCTTGTTCACTAGTCGATGTACGCATAGTAAAACTTCTCGAACGTTGTCGACCAGCTGAAGTCGATGTTGCTTCATCTGTTTGTTCTCCACTAGTTCCTTGTTCATTTATCTGTCTATCACCATCCTCATCATCATCGTCCCCATCTCTTTGCCGACGTTTAACTAATTCTACTTCCATTTTCTGATCATTATCACGTTCAATTTCGATGACATCGGTTGTGTCACGTTCACCAGCGAGTAAATTTGCATAGAAAAGTAGACGTAAAATGTTCAAACCTTCGTGCATTCCTGATTCACTCGAAAGTAAAGCGTCAGTAGGATTAGTTAATTCTGTATGTTCAATCCATCTGAACGTTCGTACAGTGATATACTGTTGAACATGTGAAACATAAGTACTTAGATCTTGTCTGTGTTGTGTGAGAATTCGAACGAATTTCGCTTGTAAATCGAGAGAAATCTTTTTAAATAACGAATAGAAGAAATAGGTTTGCTCGGAGATAAAGTCCGGATCGGATAGATACGGTAATTGAAAGATGATAAAGAATATATTGAGAAAATTAGCATCGTTCTCAAGTTCGGATTTTTTAGTTGATGAAAGTTCATTTGATAATTCTTTGAATAGAATTGTCAATGCATTGCCTATCGTTACAAATATTTGTTCTTCATGGGGTCGTAGAAGTTTCAATGAATTTTTCATTGCATCAAAATCTAAAGATACTTCGTCATTTTCAAGTGTAACACGTGAGTCATGAAGGAAGTAACCTATTTAATAGAAATATAGAACGAAAAAATATCGTCTTTGTTTTCATACTTTTTGGTGTTGCACTGACTGTTGTTGAAGGCGTCTCTTGATTTAATGAAATATTAATTGCGTAAGTTTTTCGCAGGAAACTCGATGATAAATTTTGTCGATTAGAAAAAACTGTAAATAGAACATTTTGAAGTAATTCCCACTTTTCTGATGTTTCACAAAGATGAATGATTCGTTGAAGTTTATCTTGAGTTAAGAACGAATTTGATTTGACATATTCATCTAAATAAGTTGCATTGTATTCAGCAGATAATGTAATCGCTTCAGCAGCAGCATGATTAGCATCGGCGAATAATTGTCGATCGTATTTAAATGAAGAACTTGATGCACAATAAACATTTGAACAGTCTTGTTGGCCTAAATGAATAAATAAAACAAATTTTAATCTAAGAAAATCTTTTATTTAACCTACCACAACCTTTGGTCAGTTGTTGGAAATAACGTTGAATTAATTTAGCTGAAATTAAGACAAAAAAAGTCGAATAAACGAAATAAATGCACTTAAATGTACTTTACCATCGATCATAGAGATAGTTTCAATGAGTTAAAAATATTTTGACGGATATTTCTAGAAGAAGAAGAAAAAAAACAAAATAGGCGGTCGTTTAGACTTAGTCAAATGTTTGTTTCGTTTTTATATATATATGTTTCTGTGCTGTGAATGTCATTGTTTTACCTTAGATATGACGACATTTTTACCAATAAAAAAGATTTTTTTATCACTAGAGGGCGTTTTCTCATGATAATAAAATTAAGATAACAATTCTTCGAATATTTAAAATGAATCAACTCTTTGTTATCGTTGATCATTAAATAAGAGAAAGAAACATTCAAATCTATCACTTTTACTACTTCTCATCTTGTCAACTGTATTCTTTTTTTTTCCGATTATTCGTTATTTTACTTGTATGCACAATGACACAATCATGTAGCACACTCTTTCGACCAACATGTCTTCACATGATTGAGCGAATCATATTGAAATGCATCTGTTTTCTTTTCCCGAAACTGATTATTTTACACGGAAATCAGATAACAATCCACTTCTAAATGATGACAGTATCATTGCATACATTGCCAGTAGAGTTAGTATATGAAATTTTCGATCATTTGAGTGAGAAAGAGTTATTTATGTCAACAAGTAATGTATGTCAACGTCTAAACTCTATCAATACTTGTTATCCACGATATAAAGTAAAAGAAATGTTCACTTGAATATTCGTATTCCATTTCTCTTTCTCCTATACATAGGCTTTGACAGAACTCAATCTTTCAAGTAGTGCAATTGGAGATGAAGGTGTGGTACACCTGAGTTACGCCCTCCAAAACAACACGGTAATACTCATCTATTATTTGTAATGTAATCCTATGTGATCTCTCTAGACACTAACAAAACTCAACCTTTCGCATAATGCAATCGGAAATAAAGGCATCGAGAGTCTCAGTTGCGCTCTCCAAAATAACAAGGTAATATTTATCTTTTATTTCCAATGTAGCTTTACAGATTTTTCATAGACGCTAACAGAACTCAATCTTCTTGACAATCAAATCGGAGCCGAAGGAGCTCGACACCTAGGTCATGCTCTCCAAAATAACACAGTAGCATTCAATCTACTTTATCAGACACTTCAATATCGTTCTTTATATTTCATCTAGACGCTGATAGCACTAGATCTTACCAGTAATCGAATTGGATCCGAAGGTGCTCTACATTTGAGTAAATGTCTTCAAAGCAATACAGTGAGATTAATTCAATCTGTGAAAATATCTTTAATATCACCATTTTTGTTTTCCTTAGAATCTAATGCGGCTACATCTTATGGGTAACAAAATTGACAGTGAAAGTGCTCAATGTCTCAGGTTAATTATCAATACCAAAAAAGTAAGATTTAAACGAAATACTAATCTGTTTTCAACATTTACTTTTTTTTCTAGATAGTGAAACTTTTCTGCATTTAATATAACTTATTATAAGCAATAAAATTAATAATCTAGATTTCAGGAACTGATTTTCTTTTCTTTTGGGCTCCTCTCTAAGTATTTCAAAAGATTGACAATATTGTTGAACATTTATTTGCGTTTGAACAAAACAAAAAAAAGAGAAACACGAGAAAAAAATGTTTATTTTTTCGATGCACTTTCAGCACGATATGCTTCGAGATCGGCATCAAGATCTTCGGCTGTAGCCTTTTCTTTCTTAACATGATTTTGTTGACGAAATCCTGATCTTTGATTTCCACCATGACGATTATTCTGTTGTTGTGCTCCATGATCAACACCACCGACTAATCGAATATCCATTGCTCGACCTTGAAACAAAAAATAACAATACATTTGATTGATTTCACGTGTGATGAAATTATAAATAGCCTATACCATCGAGATTAACACCATTGTATTTCAGCTGTTCCGAAAGATCGGCCGGTTTCATCGTAATGAACACGTGCAACACGAACAGCTCCAACATCTTCGAATAATTTCTAATAAAGTTCGATTGAAATCGAAATTGAATTCAACATGAAAATCCGCGTACTTGAACATCATTTGTTGTTACACCATAATCAAGATTTGACATAAGTAATTTCGTCGTGCTATTCACTCCGGTATTTCGTTGTCCGGCTCGAATTCCATTGGAATTATTTCAAATAATATCATCGAGACCAAGACCAAGTTTATCTGAATCGGTCATGATTGATGTGTTCATCTAAAAACTTCACGTTCGAGACATTGGCTGTTGTTTTCAAATTTCTGTCAACTAGATTAACAATATTCGTCAATAAAAAAAACCAAAACAAACTGCCACATACGTACAATAAATATACTTTTGAATATGACTTTCGAAAGGCAAAGAAATTTTCTTTCCTGACATGATGAAATCACCGACCGATCGACAAGCCTCTATTTATTCCTTTCTAATGAACAGTGAATCATGTGTCAGATCAATTGGTTTGCAAAAAAAGACAGATGAAGATTGTTGCAGCTACTTTTTCTTTTAAAACGGAGTTTTCCTTCGTCTTTTTTCATTGGCTTGGCCCAATGATAAATGATTACTCGTGACTCACTTGCACAGGTCATATAATCGTAATCGCATCTTGTTTGTATCTTACATTTCTTCTTTTTCTTTTTTTCATTGAGAATAAAAAAATATAAAACTTCTCAGTTAGCATGTCTCAACATGACGATGTTACACATGTTCGACAATCAATATTCAAACAAATAATTCGTCTGAAACGTTCTCAATTTGATCAACTATTGAATGAGTTCAATGAGACAATAGAAACATTCACGCGAGATGAACCATTCGGTCTACGATTCACTATTGTTCCACGTACGGATTCGACTGTTATTTGGAAAGCATTGATACGTATCACTTGTTCGAAAGTACGCCGAGAAGATGACAGCATAGCAGAACAGGCTGTCGTCAATTTTCATCAGTTTCTTTCGATTCATCAATCGGTAACTCAACAAATACGAATATTTAACACATGTTCACCACCTTCATTGTACAATTCGACAAGCAGAACCAATGGTTCTTCATCGTCGTTGTCAACAGGAAAACTGTAAGCTGATTTCTGATTGATTCTGATAAATCTATTTTATTGATTTATATTCAACAGTTCGATTACAATACCGAATGATAATGAATGTTGTATTTGTATGGATCGAGCACCGAATCTAGTTCTGCCTTGTACACATATATTCTGCGATGAATGCTTTCGACAATGGTTTGTTTCTTTTTTCCCTCTCTCATTCTTACGAATATTAGAAACTCGAATTCAGGTCAGCCCAAGCATCAACGGCTTCATCTCAAACATGTCCGATATGTCGTGAAGATATCGATAGTGACAGTGGATATATACTTGCTGAACGACCGAAATATGATTGTATGAAACGAACATTGACTGATTCGATTCTATCATTGCCAATTGATTATAAAACACGTGCTAATTCTTACAGACGACACTCGATTACTCCAACTACGACTTCAGAATGATTCTATTTTCCTTTTTATCTATCAGTCAAACTGATAAAAATCTTATTTTTATTTTATTTTCGAAATGAATTCTTTGAATAAATCGGTAATGTACATTTTATTCAGCTTATTTTCTCATTGGTTAAATAAAGAACCATGTAAAAAAGCGTTGAATTATGACTCATGTCGTAAATGCGTCGAACGTTTTCCATAAAAAAAAGAAAACATTAATATGTCTCAAGAACAAGAACAGATACCTACTGGTATTCTTCCGAATACGAATGATAATGCTCGTCAATTCGAGCGACAAGATTCGCCTGATGGCCTTGTTTTAGTTCCAACAATTCTTAAAATTAAACAGATTATTTTTCTCAAACATTCTCAATTTCTTCGGCTATTACAAGAATTCAATGAAACATTAGAATCGTTCACTAGAGATGAACCATTCTATCTTAAATTCACTATTGTTCCACGTACTGATTCAACCATGATCTGGAAAGCATTAATTCGTATTCGATGTTCTAAAGTATGTGAATGCAAGTTCTCCATGAAAATTATTGTTTTTCTTCCAGATTTCACGAGCAGATCAAAGGGTTTCCAATGAAGTTACTTTAAATTTACAGCAATTTCTATCGGTTCATCAATCATTAACTCAACAAATATCCACACTACAAAAATGTCCAACATCCACTCTATGCAATTCAGCAGCTACAAATCAAACAGCCAGTTCTTCTTTTTCTACAGGAAAATTGTATGTGATCAATTCTTATTTTTCATCATTAATTCTCGTTTATTTTGATCTTCGAGGTCATTGACAATACCGAATGATAATGAATGCTGTATCTGCATGGATCGAGCACCGAATCTGGTTTTAGAATGTTCGCATAAATTCTGCGATGAATGTTTTCGACAATGGTTTGTTTTGAATTTTTCTCCTCTCATTCTTACAGAATATCTAAACTCAAATTTAGGTCAACACAAAGCTCAGCTACATCATCACATACATGTCCACTTTGTCGCGAAGATATAAATAGTGACAGTGGATTTCTCCTAGCTGAAACACCAAAATATGATAATGTAAAAAAGACTTTAACCGAATCGATTTTATCATTACCCGTTGATTATAAAACAAGATTTCGTAATCATGACAAATAATTTAATTTTTCATATTCTCGAATAAATATCTATATTTTCTTTATTATTCATGCAAATGCATATGTTGTGTCATCTGATTTTTTCAGATTTGATTAAATAAAAGGAAATCTGATGAATCTTACTGAGTATTTACTCTATATTAAATCACAATTGGTAGGCAAAATATAAAAAGAAGTATGCTTATTCTAATTACTAATTCATTTCGTTCTTAGACTAATTTGGATCAATTTGAAACGATCCGTGTCGTTCTCGGTAATGAATCGAGTGATTTAGATTCGACAATAAGTGCTTGTATCTATGCTTATTTTCTCTATCTTGTATGTTTGTATTTGTTTCATATGAATTCGATTTGATTGACTTTTTTTTGTTATTTGCAGACATGTTCGAATAGAGAACAAATTCTTTATATACCTTTAATTAATACATCTGCATCGGTATTTCGTTTGCGTACTGAAATTCGTTGGTTCTTAAAGGACAATTATAATAATGTTATTTTTATACAGGATATTGATTTAAATGAATTGTATGATTAAAATAAACTTGAAATTATATTTGTTGATCATCATTATTTGCGTTCGAAATTAAATGAAGCTGTTATTGAAATTATTGATCATCATCAAATAAAAAAAGATTCCATTGTTCTACAGGAGTAATTTTGAAAATAAATTTGATTGTCTCTATTTATATGAATAGTTCATCAGCAATTCGAATTGAACATGTGGGCTCATGTTGCACGTTAATTGCCGAGAAAATTCTCTCGACAGATTTTCAATTAACTGAGGAAATGGCCTATTTATTATCGGGTAAAGGAGAAGAACAGCAGATCGTATTTGTTAAATATTGATTTGTGTGTGTGTGTTTTGTTTTCAAGGTCCGATTATCTTCGATACAGTAGATTTTTCGCCAAAAGTCGGCAAAACTACTCCGAAAGACGAACAGATTTTTGCTCAACTTCAAACATTTTGTCAATCACCAATTGATCATAAGAAATTATACGCCGATCTACTCGAAAGTGCAGCTGATACAACAGACTTATCAATCGCTGATATTTTACAAAAAGATGTCAAACAAGTTGTAGGACCTCATCTTCGTCTTGTTCTATCGAGTTTACCAATGAATTATTCTGTTGAAGTAGAATTTCGAGTTTTTTCAAATAAATATTTCATTTCGAATTTTCATAGAAACTCATCAATGAATTACAAACAATGAATGATCTCAATGAATTTTTAGCAAAGAATAAAAATGCTGATGCAATTATCTTGACATCAGTTGAAGTTCAAAACAGCAAAACAAAACGTCAATTGGGTTATTATGCAAAAACTTTGGAAAATTTTCAATCGATTGATTCCTATTTTCAAACCAATGATATTCATCTCGATTTACACGAACTTTCCCTACCGATTAATCAGGCACAATTAAAACTGTTCGATCAAAAAAACATTCGTCTATCTCGAAAGCAAATTCTGCCGTTTGCTGAAAAATTCGTGCACAAATAAAATATGTGATAATTTCACTTTCAGTTTCCTGTTCCGCTTTATTCATAAACACAAACAAAAAAAAATCTAGCAAACACAATGGAGAGAACAAACAAAAGAGAGAGAAAAGAAAACAAACAAAAATGAATTTAGTTTTGAAATGAGAATATTTGCATTCATATTGAACATACAACTGTACTTGTTGGCTGTTGTTTCAGTTCGGTTAGATTCGATTTTAAAAGATGAGAATGTAAAGTAAGAACATGCTGAGAAAATTGACTTCGTCCTTCGATAATATCACCACAAATTTTGCAACGAACTCGAATATGTTCATCGTATTCGGTTGTCTAACACAAAGGAAATCAAAATAAATGACGATTCGATTTGAAAATCTTACTGTTTCGGTTTTCTTTTTCGGTGATGACGTATGACAAATGATAATTTCATCATCACTTTTCATTGGTGATTTCAATTTGAAATTTTCGATATTATTCAATGATGATATCGATTGTTGATCATTGTGAATGATTTGTACATATTCAATCGAACTATTTGATGCTTGTCTTTGTTTAGGTTTTTTCATTTTTATTAATTGAATTTCATCATCACCGTTTTCTTGTTCGATATCATCGGAAATCGGTTTTGTTTGACGTTGTTCACGACGTCGTCGACGTTTTTCTGATGAACGTTCGACAGCAAGAGGTATCGTCGGTGAAAGACTACGTTTAGATGATTGCCGAGAGATCTTTGACGATGAACGAGTTGATGTTGATGATGTACTCGACATCGTTGATAATGAACGTGCTATTTAAATAGAAATTTTTAAACATTCTTTGAATATTTTTGAATTTACTGTAAATAGGATTGGATTTTTTTGGTGAACGAATACGTTTTGGTTGTGTATTTGAATTTGTGATTTGATTTGAAGGATTGGAAACAATTGAACCCTGAGCAAATGGATTGCCTTTGTCAGCAAACGAAATTTTATATGGATAATCTTGAATAAATCGATTGTAGGACGTTAGAAAATCGAGACAAAGATTTGCACATGTTCGATTTTGATGTTGACATGAAGGAAATATTCGTTGATAGTTGGTTTTTCGATTGGTTTGAAATTGATTTGCAAGCGTCTTATGAATCAGTCCGAACGATGATGCTTGCCGAGCTAAAATCGATTTCATTGAATCGAATTCATCGTCGATTTGCGTGATCATATCATGGAGAAGTCGTTGACATATTTCATATTCATATTGTTCATGTTGATGAATTCGATGGTAATTCAATGATGACAACGATGGAAAAGAAATCGAACATATTTGACAGGGAAATAATTTCGACGAGAATTCTCCTAATGGCAAACGATGTTGTTCACAAGCTTGTGCTGTTATATATACAAATTGTTCGGTTGAAAAAGCAAGAACGAGATTGGATGATAGAGATTTATATTTCGAAAGATTCTCCGAATAAATCAAATGAAAACGTTGTTGATGTGTTTTCAATGCTCGATGCGAACGAAATGTTAAATTACAATCAAAACAAAATGGCGTACTAGTTGAGTGTGACATTGATTAAAAGTTTTTTTTTTCAATATATAGAAAAACTAAGAACACAATAAGAAATCAAACTTTCGTTGTTTATACATATATGTCTATAGAACACATGCACTTACTTGACGATGATTTACTATATATTGTTTTCTCTTCTTCGATAGATGCTGATGAACACTACATATTTATGTTAATAAAAATATTTTCGCATAAATTACACATTGCTGTTCTAGAAGAAT
>ERZ781398.357-NODE-357-length-66535-cov-33.510710_pt1 | contig 66535 bp, 57 predicted proteins | sample MGYA00433077_ERZ781398 | MGnify/ENA primary metagenome ERZ781398 (study PRJEB29847, sample SAMN06458254) | wastewater metagenome | isolation source: Wastewater bioreactor | place: South Africa: Cape Town | study: EMG produced TPA metagenomics assembly of the... | reverse complement strand
CTTTCGTCCCGGGTGAGCCGCCCATTCTACATCGCTTTCCGAGACCGTCAACACCCTCGATGGAAAAATTTCGACGGTGTTTTGTTGCGGAATCTTCGCCGACAGGGCCTGTCGTCGAAGGGGCGAGCATGATAGCGCCCCGCGGCGTTCGTGGGAAGGGTCTGCGTGCAGTTTCTTCCAGGCAATGGAGCGCCGAGGGCCGTGGAACGGCCTCGCCGCACCATCGCGCAGAGGGTTGGCCTGCATCAGGATCCCGCAGCGCCACGCGAAAACAGCGGCCGCGCCGGACAGGTCTCCTGCGACAGCGCCACGGCGCACGTGGGCGGAGTCGCGAGCGCCGGTTCAGGCAGCAAGCCGACTCGATAGGGGATGAAATCTTCCGGGCGCATGCGTTCGAACGCGTCCCAGTCATCTTCGAAGGGAATGAACCGCAGCATGGGATGCTCCTGATCCGGCGCGCACCATCCGTGCGCGAGTTCATCAGAGCAGTCGGCGCGGCCAGTTCGCCGGCAGGGTCTGGCCGTTTGCGGGCGCAACGCTGCGCTTAGTCGATCTCGATCATCTCGAAGTCGTCCTTGGTCGTGCCGCAATCCGGGCAGGTCCAGGTCTCGGGTACGTCTTCCCAGCGCGTGCCTGCCGGGATGCCCTCGTCGGGGACGCCCTGCGATTCATCGTAGATGTAGCCGCATACGACGCACATCCATTTGCGCGTGGCAGCGGCACCGGGGGAACTCTGGCTCATGGTCGGGCTTCTTCGGATGACTGGGAATAGGACATTCTCGCAACTCGACCGACAATGCGAAAGCACGACAATGATCCGGCCATCTTCACGCCACTCGGAAATCCGCCCATGAAACACCCAGCTACGCTCGCACAACGTGGCCTGTACGCGATCACCAACGGACCGCGCCCCGACCTGCTCGACGTGGTGGCACAGGCGCTGGCCGGCGGCGCACGGCTGCTGCAATATCTGGACGAGGAGCCCGGCGATGTGCGCCGCCACGCCGAGGCCACGGCGATCGCGCAATTGTGCCGGCGGCATGCGGTGCCGCTGATCATCCACGAGGACGCGGCGCTGGCGCAGGCCGTCGGCGCCGATGGCGTGCATCTGACGCACTCGGCCGACACAATCCGCGCGGCCCGCGAACGCCTTGGCCCAACCGCCATCATCGGCGTCGCCTGTCGCGACTCGCTCGCCGACGCGCGCAGCGCGGCACAGGCCGGCGCCAGTTACGTATCGTTCGGTGCGATGTATCCGTCGCCGACCAAGCCGCAGGCAACGATCGCCCCGGTGGATCTGCTGAGGCAAAGCGCCGCGCTGGGCGTGGCACGGGTGGCGATCGGCGGCATCACGCCGGACAATGCTGCCTTGCTGATCGAGGCCGGCGCCGATTACGTGGCTTCGATTTCCTCCCTGTTCGCTGCGCCCGACGTGCGCGACGCGGCTCAGCGTTTCGCCCGGCTGTTTCCCTCGCCCAATCCTTGAGAATCCGATGACGACCAACCACGAACTGTTCCAGCGCGCCCTTCCGTTGTTGCCCGGCGGCGTGAATTCGCCGGTGCGCGCATTCAAGTCGGTCGGCGGCGAACCGTTCTTTACCGCCCGCGCCGATGGCGCGTATCTGTGGGATGTCGAAGGGACGCGCTACATCGACTATGTCGGCTCGTGGGGCCCGATGATCGTCGGCCACAACCATCCCGCCGTGCGCGAGGCGGTGGAACGCGCGGTGCGTGACGGCCTTTCCTTCGGCACGCCGTGCGCAGCCGAAGTGGTGATGGCCGAAACGATCACGCGGTTGATCCCGTCGATCGAGATGGTGCGCATGGTCAATTCCGGCACCGAGGCGACCATGTCGGCGATCCGGCTCGCCCGCGGCGCCACCGGCCGCAGCAAGATCGTGAAGTTCGAGGGCTGCTACCACGGCCACGGCGACAGCTTCCTGGTCAAGGCCGGCTCCGGTGCGCTGACCTTCGGCGTGCCGACCTCGCCGGGCGTGCCGAAGGCAAATGCGGATCTCACGCTCACCCTGCCGTACAACGACCTCGCTGCCGCGCAGGCGCTGTTCGCCGAACTGGGCGACGAGATCGCCGGGCTGATCATCGAGCCGGTTGCCGGCAACATGAACTGCATCCCGCCGGTGGACGGCTATCTGCAAGGCCTGCGCGAACTGTGCACACGACATGGTGCCGTGCTGATCTTCGACGAGGTGATGACCGGTTTCCGGGTGGCGCTGGGCGGCGCGCAGGCGCATTACGGCGTCATGCCGGACCTGACCACGTTCGGCAAGATCATCGGCGGCGGCATGCCGGTCGGCGCCTACGGCGGCCGCAGGGACCTGATGGAGCAGATTGCTCCGTCGGGCCCGATCTACCAGGCCGGCACGCTCAGCGGCAATCCGGTGGCGATGGCCGCGGGCCTGGCGATGCTGGAGCTGATCCAGGCGCCCGGCTTCCATGATCGTCTGGCCGCGCGCACGCGTCTGCTCTGCGACGGCCTGCAATCGGTCGCCGACGGCGAGGGCGTGGCGTTCAGCACGAACCGCGTGGGCGGCATGTTCGGCCTGTTCTTCAGCGCCGGGCGAGTGAACAGCTACGCGCAGGCCACGGCCGCCGACGTTGCGCTGTTCAATCGCTTTTTCCACGGCATGCTGAAGCGCGGCGTGTATCTGGCGCCTTCCGCTTTCGAGGCGGGGTTCATGTCCAGCGCACACAGCGACCAGGACATCGCCGATACCCTGGAGGCTGCACGCGGCGCCCTGCGCGACGCGCGCGGCTGATTCACCAGCTGCCGGTGTTGGGCATGGACGCCCACGGTTCGCGGGGCGGCAAGTGGCCTTCCTGCAGCAGTTCGACGGAAACCAGGTCGGGCGAACGCACGAACGCCATGTGGCCGTCGCGCGGCGGGCGATGGATGGTGTAACCCATGTCCAGCAACCGCTGGCAGGTGGCGTAGATGTCCTCCACCCGGAAGGCGAGGTGGCCGAAATTGCGCGCGCTGCCGTAATCCTCGGTGGAACCCCAGTTGTACGTCAGCTCGATTTCCGCCTCGGGGCTGTCCGGCGCAGCCAGGAATACCAGGGTGAACTGGCCCTGGGCGTTTTCCATGCGGCGCACTTCACGCAGACCCAGACCTTCGCAGTAGAAGCGCAGCGAGGCATCGATGTCGCGCACGCGCACCATGGTGTGCAGATATTTCATGGTCCACTCCTGTCTGTCGCGGGTTTCCCGCCTGCGACGAAATCGTTCAACGCGTGGTGCAGGCGGGAAAGGCCTTCGGCCAGTTCCTCGTCGGTGATGGACAACGGCGGCACGAAGCGCAGCACGTCCGCGCCGGCCTGCAACAGCAGCAAGCCGCGAGCCGCGGCGTGGTCGAGGATGTCGCCGGCCCTGCCCTTGTAAGCATCCGCCAGCACGGCACCGATCATCAGGCCACGCCCGCGCACTTCGTCGAACAGTGCCAGTTGCTGGTTGATCCGGGCCAGGCCCGCGCGCAAATCGTTGGCCTGGCGCTCGACGTTGGCAAGGATCGCCGGCGAGGCCAGCTTGGCCAGCGCCACGCGCGCCACCGCGGCGGCCATCGGATTGCCGCCGAAGGTGGTGCCGTGCGACCCGTACTGCATCGTGTCGGCCACTTTCGGTCCCGCCAGCATGGCGCCGATGGGGAAACCGCAGCCCAGGGCCTTGGCCAGGGTGACGACGTCCGGCTTGACCTGGCCGTGCGCGAACAGCTCGCCGGTGCGGCCCATGCCGCACTGGATTTCGTCCAGCACGAGCAAGGCGTCGTGCTCGTCGCACAGCTCGCGCACGCGTTCGAGGAAACCCGGCGCCGCCGGCACCACACCGCCTTCGCCCTGGATGGGCTCCAGCATCACGGCGGCAATGCCGCCGGCCTCGAAGGCCAGTTCCAGCGCTGCCGCGTCGTTGTAGTCGAGGTAGCGAAAGCCGGCAGGCAGCGGCTCGTATCCGGCCTGGTATTTCGGCTGCGCCGTCGCGGTCACCGTGGCCAGCGTGCGACCGTGGAAGGAACCCTTGAAGGTGACGATGATGCGTCGCTCCACCGGGCGCCCCTGCGCAGCCGCCCAGCGGCGCACCAGCTTGATCGCCGCCTCGTTCGCCTCCGCACCGGAGTTGCACAGGAATACGCGCTCGGCGAAACCCGAAGCCACGACCAGTTCCTCGGCCAGGCGCAGCGGCGGCTCGGTGTAGAACACGTTGCTGGCGTGCCACAGCTTGTGCGCCTGAGTGGCCAGCGCAGCGAGCAGATCCGGGTCCTGGTGTCCCAGCGAGTTCACCGCGATGCCGGCGCCGAAGTCGATGTAGTCGCGGCCCTGCGTGTCCCACACGCGCGACCCGCGACCGTGATCGAGCACCAGCTCGCGCGGCTTGTAGACCGGCAGCCAGTAACGCTTGCCGAGGTCCAGCAGTTCCTGTTCGGGCGAGCTCATGAGCGCTCCAGGAACAGGTCCGGCAACAACTCGGCGCCGGGCTCGACGGCGTACTGGTCGAAATCGGTCACGCCGGTTTCGCGCAGCACTTCGTCGTCGATCGCGAAATGGCCGGTGTAGTCGCGGGCCGGCCGGGTCAGGATGGCGTGGGCGGCATCGGCCACGATCTCCGGACGGCGGCACTGCCCGGCGGTGACGCCGTCGATCATCGCAATCGCGGCGGTGGCGATTACCGTGCGCGGCCACAGCGCGTTGACCGCGATGCCGAGCGGGGCGAACTCGGCGCTCATGCCCAGCACGCACAGGCTCATGCCCATCTTGGCGATGGTGTAGGCGACATGCGGGGCGAACCATTTCGGATCGAGGCTGGGCGGCGGCGACAGCATCAGCACATGCGGGTTGGTCGCTTTCTTCAGGTACGGCAGGCAGGCCTGGGTGACCAGGAAGGTGCCGCGGGTGTTGACCTGGTGCATCAGGTCGAAGCGCTTCATCGGCGTGCCTTCGGTGCCGGCCAGCCAGATCGCGCTGGCGTTGTTGACCACGATGTCGATGCCGCCGAAATGCTCCGCCGCCCGCGCCGCCGCGGCGACCACCTCGGCCTCCTCGCGGATGTCCACCTGCAGCGCCAGCGCACGACCGCCCGCCGCTTCGATGTCGGCCGCAGCGGTGTGGATGGTGCCGGGCAGCTTGGGATTGGGCACCGCGCTCTTGGCCGCGATCACGATGTTGGCGCCGTCGCGTGCGGCCCGGCGCGCAATCGCCAGGCCGATGCCGCGCGAGGCGCCGGTGATGAACAAGGTCTTGCCAGCGAGCGAACTCATGCGAATCGACTCCGTGGGATGAACGTCCAGTGTAGCCGGGCCGCTCACGCCTTCTGGAAGCGCGGCAGGATGTCGCGCAGCTCGGCCAGGCGCTGCAACGGATCGGTCAACTCCAGCATGCGCTGTTGTTCGCCGGTGTCCAGCGGCAGCAGTTCGGCCAGGCGAAAACCCAGCCAGCTGGCATCTTCGTAGTCGCTGCGTGCGGCATGCCGCCAATGCGGCGCCATCGTCTCGATCAGTCGTTCGAGGATGCTCTGCAGCAGGGCGAACTCCACCGGCACCTCCTGCACCGGCTCGCCGGGCCAGCGTTCGGCGTTGCCGCGCAACTGGCCATCGGCGCGCGCGCGGCTGCGCGAAACGCGAAAGCGCGCACCCCCTTCGGCCACGATGCCGAGCAGGCCGTTCTCGTCGCGCTGGAAATCGCTGATGCGCGCCAACGTGCCGATCGCCGCCGGCACGGCCGGCTCGCCAGTCTCGCGCCCGGCCAGGATCAGGCACACGCCGAACGGGCTGCCGTCACGGCAGCATTCGCGCACCAGATCCAGATAACGCGGCTCGAAGATGCGCAGGTGCAGCCGCCCACCGGGAAACAGCACGGAGGAGAGCGGGAACAGCGGGATGTCGAGCAGCTCGGATTTGACGGCCATCGGCCGAGTGTACCCAGTGCCCACCACGCCGGTCTGCGCGCAGCGTCAGGCGCCGCGCAAACGCTCGACGAAGCGCCGCGGCGCAGCCTCGAAACCGCCGTTGGACATGAACACCACCTGGTCGCCCGGCCGCACCTGCCGACCCAACTCGGCGATCAGCGCGTCGACGGTCGGCACCGCGGCGCCGCGGCCGCCGAGGGCTGCCGTCACCGCACCGGCGTCCCACGGCAACTCGGCACGCTGGAGGATCAACACGCCATCGGCGTCGGCCAGCGACGGCGCCAGCGCCTCCGCATGCGCGCCCTGCCGCATCGAGTTGGAACGCGGCTCCAGCGCCACCAGAATGCGCGCGTCGCCGACCTTCGCGCGCAGCCCGGCCAGGGTGGTGGCGATCGCGGTGGGGTGATGGGCAAAGTCGTCGTACACGCGCACGCCATTCACTTCGCCGACCAGTTCCATCCGTCGCTTCACGCTCTCGAAGTTGGCGAACGCCGGCAGCAGCGCACGCGGATCGGCGCCGGCGGCCGTCGCCGCGGCCAGCGCGGCCAGCGCGTTCATCACGCTGTGCTGGCCCAGCAGCGGCCAGCGCACCTCGCCGAGCCGCTCGCCGCCGCGGTGCACCGCGAAGGCCGAGCCGTCCGCCTCGATCAGCGTGGCCTGCCAGTCGCCGCGGCCGATGCCGAAGGTTTCCACCGGCGTCCAGCAGCCCATCGTCAGCACCTCGGCGAGGCGCTCGTCGTGCGCATTGACGATCAGCCGGCCGTTGCCCGGCACGGTGCGCACCAGGTGATGGAACTGGCGCTGGATCGCGGCCACGTCGGGGAAGATGTCCGCGTGGTCGTACTCGAGGTTGTTGAGGATGGCGATGCGCGGACGGTAGTGCACGAACTTCGAGCGCTTGTCGAAGAACGCGGTGTCGTACTCGTCCGCTTCAATCACAAATGGCGCCGCCACCGGCGGCACGACACTCCCTTCTCCCGCCGGCGACCCTTGGGGAGTCCCCTCGCGGGTGAGAAGGTGGCGCGCAGCGCCGGATGAGGGTCCGGGGCTTGCGTGTCCCGATGTGCTCCCCAGCCTCGCCGACACCCCGAAATTCCCCGGCACGCCACCGACCAGAAACCCCGGCGCCATCCCCGCACTCTCCAGCAAATGCGCCAGCAGGCTGGTGGTGGTGGTCTTGCCGTGGGTGCCGGCCACGGCCAGCACGTCGCGCTCGGCCAGCACCGTCTCGCCCAGCCACTGCGGGCCGGAGACGTAGCGCAGGCGCGCATCGAGCATGTACTCGACGGCCGGATTGCCGCGCGTCATCGCGTTGCCGACCACGACCAGATCGGGTGCCGGCTGCAGGTGTTCGGCGGCGTAGCCGCTCATCAGGCCGATGCCGAGCGCCTCCAGCTGGGTGCTCATCGGCGGATAGACGTTCGCGTCGGAACCTTCGACCGTGTGGCCCAGTTCGCGCGCGAGCGCGGCGACGCCGCCCATGAAGGTGCCGCAGATGCCGAGGATGTGCAGACGCATGCCGAGCGACTCCGTGAAATCCGCTCCGCCGGAGCGGGAAGCGCTCAGCCGTTCGCGGCGGCAGCTTCGTTCTGCAGCGCGCGCTCGATCCGCGCGGTGACCTCGGCCAGCTCGCCGACGCCGTCCACCACCTGCAGCTTGCCGCGGCCGGCGTAGAAATCCGCCACCGGCGCGGTCTGCTCGGCATAGATGGCCAGGCGCTTGCGCACGGTGTCCGGGTTGTCGTCGGCGCGGCCCTCCGCCTTGAAGCGGATTTCGCAGCGGCCGATGATCGCCTGGTTCGGCACCTCCAGCTTCACCACCGCGTCCAGCGGCTGGCCGAGCTTGGCCAGCAGGTGGTCGAGCGCGTCGGCCTGGGCCAGATTGCGCGGGTAGCCGTCGAGGATGAAGCCGGCCTTCGCGTCGGCCTGGGCCAGGCGCTCTTCCAGCATGCCGAGCAGGATGTCGTCGGAGACCAGCTGGCCGGCGTCCATCACCGCCTTGGCCTTGAGCCCCATCGCGGTGCCCGCGGCGACGGCGGCGCGCAGCATGTCGCCGGTCGAGATATGCGGAACGCCCAGCGCCGTTTTCAGCCGGGCCGCCTGCGTACCTTTGCCCGAACCGGGCGCACCAAGTAGGACGAGTCGCATAATGCTCCACGAGTTCGGCGGGTCGCCGCACGCTGCAGCAGCCCGCCCGATGCACGAAATTGCCGTCAAATTAGCCGCTGCACCGGGTGCCGTCAAACAGCGACCTTCGTCGCATCCGGCCAAGTATTTGTTGCATAAAAAGATTTGCCGGCACCGTTGCCACGCTTCCACTGCCCTATCGAGGACCCCATGAGCCCGAGCCGCCGTTCCCCCGCCGTCACCGGCAACCTGCTGTACGCCCAGTCCGGCGGCGTCACCGCGGTGATCAACGCCACCGCCGCCGGCGTGATCGAGGCCGCCCGCGGCAAGGGCGTGAAGGTGTACGCCGCGCGCAACGGCATCCTCGGCGCGCTGCGCGAGGAGCTGATCGACACCTCGAAGGAATCGGCCGCCGCGATCGCCGCGCTGCGCCACACCCCCGGCGGCGCGTTCGGTTCGTGCCGCTACAAGCTGAAATCGCTGGAGGACAACCGCGGCGAATACGAGCGGCTGATCGAGGTGTTCCGCGCCCACGACATCCGCTGGTTCCTCTACAACGGCGGCAACGACTCGGCCGACACCGCGCTGAAGATCTCGCAGCTGGGCAAGGCGATGAAGTACGACATCCGCTGCATCGGCGTGCCGAAGACGGTGGACAACGACCTCGCCGTCACCGACTGCTGCCCCGGCTTCGGCTCGGTGGCGAAGTACACCGCGATCTCCACGCTGGAAGCCAGCCTCGACGTGGCCTCGATGGCCGAGACCTCGACCAAGGTGTTCATCCTCGAAGTGATGGGCCGCCACGCCGGCTGGATCGCCGCCGCGGCGGGGCTCGCCGGCGACGATGCGGACGCGGCACCTCACCTCATCCTGTTCCCCGAGAACGCGTTCGACGAGGCGGCGTTCCTGGCCAAGGTGCAAGCCACCGTCGAACGGGTGGGCTGGTGCACCGTGGTCGCCTCCGAAGGCGTGCGCAACGCGGCCGGCCAGTTCCTCGCCGAGGCCGGCACGCGCGACGCGTTCGGCCACAGCCAGCTCGGCGGCGTGGCGCCGGTGCTGGCGGCGCTGGTGAAGGAAAAGCTCGGCTACAAGTACCACTGGGCGCTGCCCGACTACCTGCAGCGCTCGGCGCGGCATGCCGCCTCGCAGGTCGACGCCGAGCAGGCGTACGCCGTGGGCAAGGCCGCGGTCGACTACGCGCTGACCGGGATGAACGCGGTGATGCCGGTGATCGTGCGCACGTCCGACGCGCCGTACCGCTGGAAGATCGCGCCCGCGCCGCTGGCGAAGATCGCCAACCGCGAGAAGAAGATGCCGAAGAACTTCATCAGCCGCGACGGCTTCGGCATCACCGCCGCCGCCCGCCGCTACCTCGCCCCGCTGATCCGCGGCGAGGCGCCGTTGCCCTACGGCAAGGATGGCCTGCCGCGCTACGTGCGGCTGAAGAACACGGCGGTGACGAAGAAGCTGGCGGCATTCGGGCGCTGAACTCCACGGCTTCCGTGACCGGCGTCACCGTGCTGAGCGCCACCTGAAAACCGGGGCGCCCGCATAGGCTTGCGTTCAGCCGCAGCTTCTTACGCTCCATCCTGCCCGGGTCGATCGCCGTGCCGTTGCGGCCACGACCCTCCACGGGAGGAGACTTGAGATGAAACTCATCCACCGCCTGCTCATCGCCCTCGCCCTGCTCGGCACCGGCAGCATCGCGCTGGCCGCTCCCGGCCCCGGTCCGGGCGACCACGGCCGATACGACCACGACCGGGGTCACGACCGTGGCCACGACCGCCGCCATGACGACCGCCGCTGGCACGACGACCGCCGCCACGGCGACTGGCGCCGGCATGATGACCGCCGCTATGGCTACGGACACCGCGATTACCGCTACGCCGGCCCGCGCTATTACCCGGTGCGCCACCATCGCTGGGAACGCGGCCACCGCTACTACGGTCCGACCTACGTCGTGCGCGATTACCGCTACTACCGCCTGCGCCCGCCGCCGCGCGGCTACCACTGGGTGCGCGCGGACAACGACTACCTGCTGGTCGCGATCGCCACCGGCATCATCCTGGACTACGCCCTGCGCTGAGTCCGCACCAGGCTGACCGATCCGGGGGCCGCGCATCCGTGCACGGCCCTTTTCGCTGATGGACGGCGCTGCGCCGCACAACGGCCTGCGCCGTCGCCTCTGCCTATACTCCCCGGGACCGCCCGTTCCGGACGGCCACTTACAACCCATGGGGAGGCTCCGATGCTGCAGCAGTATGGCTGGTGGATCGTCGTTGCGTGTGCGGTGGTGGCGGTTCTGTATGGCGCGCTGTCCGCGCGCTGGATCCTGGCGAAATCGCCGGGCAACGAACGGATGCAGGAGATCGCCGCGGCCATCCAGGAAGGCGCACGCGCCTACCTCAACCGCCAGTACACCACCATCGGCCTGGTCGGCGTGGTGTTGCTGCTGCTGATCGGTTTCTTCCTCAACTGGCCGACCGCGATCGGCTTCCTGCTCGGCGCGATCCTGTCCGGGGCGGCCGGCTACATCGGCATGAACGTCTCGGTGCGCGCCAACGTGCGCACCGCCGAGGCGGCGCGCAGCGGACTCGGTGCGGCGATGGACGTGGCGTTCCGCGGCGGCGCGATCACCGGCATGCTGGTGGTTGGCCTGGCCCTGCTCGGCGTGGCCGGCTACTGGCTGGTGCTCGGCCACTTCGGCGTCACCGGCGAGACCGCGCTGCACGCGCTCGTCGGGCTGGCCTTCGGCAGCTCGCTGATCTCGATCTTCGCGCGCCTGGGTGGCGGCATCTTCACCAAGGGCGCCGACGTAGGCGCCGACCTGGTCGGCAAGGTGGAGGCCGGCATCCCCGAGGACGACCCGCGCAACCCGGCGGTGATCGCCGACAACGTGGGCGACAACGTGGGCGACTGCGCCGGCATGGCGGCCGACCTGTTCGAGACCTACGCGGTGACGGTGATCGCCACCATGCTGCTGGCCGGTCTCACCTTCGCCGACAACCTCGCTGCCGTGCTGTACCCGCTGCTGCTCGGCGGCGTGTCGATCATCGCCTCGATCATCGCCACCTTCTTCGTCCGGGTGAAGGCCGGTGGCTCGATCATGGGCGCGCTGTACAAGGGCGTGATCGTGTCGGCGGTGCTCTCGGCGGTCGCGTTCTGGTTCGTCACCGGCAGCCTGCTGCCGCAGGGCCTGGCCGCCGGCGACGGCAGCGTCATTTCCAGCCACGCGTTGTTCCACTGCGCGCTGATCGGGCTGGTGCTGACCGGCCTGATCGTGTGGATCACCGAGTACTACACCGGCACGCAGTACAAGCCGGTGCAACACATCGCGGCGGCCTCGACCACCGGCCACGGCACCAACATCATCGCCGGCCTCGGCGTGTCGATGAAAGCGACCGCGATGCCGGTGATCGTGATCTGCGCGGCGATCTGGGGTGCCTACAGCCAGGGCGGCCTGTACGGCATCGCGATCGCCGCCACCGCCATGCTGTCGATGGCCGGCATGATCGTGGCGCTGGACGCCTACGGCCCGATCACCGACAACGCCGGCGGCATCGCCGAGATGGCCGACCTGCCGCCGGAAGTGCGCGGCGTCACCGATCCGCTGGACGCGGTGGGCAACACCACCAAGGCGGTGACCAAGGGCTACGCGATCGGCTCGGCCGCGCTGGCCGCGCTGGTCCTGTTCGCCGACTACACGCACAACCTCGACGTGTCCGCCCAGCTCAAGGCGGCGGCCAGCGGCGGCGTGGCGCAGACGCTGAGCTTCGACCTGTCCGACCACATGGTGATCATCGGCCTGCTGATCGGCGGCCTGATCCCCTACCTGTTCGGCGCGATGGCGATGGAGGCCGTCGGCCGCGCCGCCGGCGCGGTGGTGGAGGAAGTGCGCCGCCAGTTCCGCGACATCCCCGGCATCATGCAGGGCACCGGCAAGCCGGAGTACTCGCGCGCGGTGGACATGCTGACCAAGTCGGCGATCCGCGAGATGATCGTGCCGTCGCTGCTGCCGGTGGCGGTGCCGATCGTGGTCGGCCTGCTGCTCGGGCCCGAAGCGCTGGGCGGGCTGCTGATCGGCACCATCGTCACCGGAATCTTCGTGGCGATCTCGATGACCACCGGCGGCGGCGCCTGGGACAACGCCAAGAAGTACATCGAGGACGGCCACCACGGCGGCAAGGGCTCCGAGGCGCACAAGGCCGCGGTCACCGGCGACACCGTGGGCGACCCGTACAAGGACACCGCCGGCCCGGCGGTGAACCCGCTGATCAAGATCATCAACATCGTGGCGCTGCTGATGATCCCGCTGCTGTAACCGAAGCCATCCCATCCGGCTCGACGAAAATCCCGCTGCGGCGGGATTTTCGTTCGCCGCCAGCGGCGCCCTGCGGCCAGCGGCCGCATGGGATCCGCTCGATCGCCGGCAATTCCGCGCTCGCCCCCAAAGGAGAAACCTCATGCGACTGGTCTGGCTCACCCTGGCACTCGGCGTCACACTGGCGGGCATGAATCCTGCCGACGCCAGCGATACCCCAACCGCGAAAACCCCTGCCGACCAGGCCGCCACCGACGATCCCTGGCTGTGGCTCGAAGACATCCACGGCACCCGCTCGATGGAATGGGTGAAACAGGAGAACGCGCGCACGCAGGCGCGCTTCGCCAGCGACACCAGCTTCGACAAGACACGCGACGCGATCCTGCAGGTACTCGACTCGGACGCACGCATTCCCTACGTCAACCGCATGGGCGGCGAGCTGTACAACTTCTGGCGCGACAAGACCCATCCGCGCGGCGTCTGGCGCCGCACCACCCTGGCCGAATACCGCAAGGCCGAGCCGAAATGGGAGGTGCTGCTGGACATCGACGCGCTGAACAAGGCCGAGGGCAAGCGCTGGGTGTTCAAGGGCGTGCAATGCCTCAAGCCGGCGTTCGAACGCTGCCTGGTGTCGCTGTCGCCCGACGGCGGCGACGCGGTGGCGGTGCGCGAGTTCAGCATCCCGAAGAAGGCCTTCGTGAAGGGCGGCTTCGAGCTGCCGGTGGCCAAGAGCGATGTCGGCTGGATCGACGAGGACACCATTTACGTGGGCACCGACTTCGGCCCCGGTTCGATGACCGCCTCCAGCTATCCGCGCATCGTCAAGGAGTGGAAGCGCGGCACGCCGCTGTCGGCCGCCGCGACCGTGCACGAGGGCAAGCACGACGACCTCGCGGTCAGTGCATTCCACGACCGCACGCCGGGTTACGAGCGCGACTTCGTGTCGGTGGCCAAGGATTTCTTCCACAGCGAGCTGTTCCTGCGCCACGGCGGCAAACTGACACGCCTCGACGTGCCCACCGACGCCGATGCCAACGCCCACCGCGAATGGCTGCTGGTGCAGACGCGCTCACCATGGACGGTCGGCGGCGCCACCTATCCCTCAGGAGCGCTGCTGGCCATCCGCTTCGACGACTTCATCGCCGGCAAGCGCGAGTTCACCGTGCTGTTCAAGCCCGACCAGCACACCGCGCTGTCCAGCTACGCCTGGACCCGCAACCACCTGATCCTCGACGTGCTGGATGACGTCAAGAGTCGGCTGGAAGTGCTCACTCCGCCGCGGATGGCGGGCGCCGACGACGGCTGGCATCCCGAGGTGCTGCCGGGTGCACCGGCGCTCAGCACGGTCAGCGTGGTCGACACCGACCCCGACCACAGCGACGAGTACTGGCTCGACGTGGCCGGCTTCCTCACCCCCGCATCGCTCGAACGCGGCGTGCTGGGCAGCACGCCGGCGGAAACGATCAAGCAGGAGCCGGCGTTCTTCGACGCGTCGAAGTTCACCGTCAGCCAGCACTTCGTGACCTCGAAGGACGGTACCCGCGTACCGTATTTCGAGATCGCGCCCAAGGGCATCAAGCTGGATGGCGCCAACCGCACCCTGCTGTACGGCTACGGCGGCTTCGAAGTGTCGCTGCTGCCGCACTACAGCGGCAGCATCGGCCGCGCCTGGCTCGATCGCGGCGGCGTCTACGTGGTAGCCAACATCCGCGGCGGCGGCGAGTACGGCCCGCGCTGGCACAAGGCGGCGCTGAAGGCGAACCGCCCGCGCGCGTACGAGGATTTCGCCGCCGTCGCGCAGGACCTGATCAAGCGCGGCGTCACCTCGCCCGGGCACCTGGGCGCCGAAGGCGGCAGCAACGGTGGCCTGCTGATGGGCAACATGCTCACCATGTATCCGCAGTTGTTCGGCGCGATCGCCTGCGAAGTGCCGCTGCTGGACATGAAGCGCTATTCGCACCTCTCCGCCGGCGCGTCGTGGATGGCCGAATACGGCAACCCGGACACCGCCGACTGGAACTTCATCAAGACCTTCTCGCCGTACCAGAACGTGAAAAAAGACGGCCACTATCCGCCTGTGCTGTTCTACACCGCCACCAGCGACGACCGCGTGGGTCCGGTGCAGGCGCGCAAGATGGCCGCGAAGATGCAGGCGCAAGGCCACCCCGACGTGTGGTTCTACGAGAACCTCGAAGGCGGCCACGGCGCCGGCGCGGACAACCAGCAGTCCGCCCACATGCACGCGATGGCCTACGACTTCCTGTGGGATCAGCTGAAGTAGCGGTGACCGCCGCACGCTCGCGCGGGCGTGCGGCGAAACTGGTCGCTGAAGTATGCTGACACGCCGATCGCAAGCCTTTCCGCCATGCCGTCACGCACCGCCATCAGCCATGAATTGCGCGAGTGGATCCTCGCCACCACACGGGCCGGCCACGGCGTGCCGGACGTGCTCAAGCTGATGAAGGACAACGGCTACGACCCGCGCCAGAGCCGCAGCATCGTCGCCGAAGTGCTGAAGCTGCCGCTGGCCGCGCTCAACGCCGGCACCACTTCGCCCGCACCGCGCGGCCTGCGCACCAGACACCCGGAGGCGCCGGCGGTCTGCGTCGACGGCCACGCCATCGGCGTGTCGCTGAGCGTCGACGAACCGCCGCTGCGCGTGCTGGAAAACATCCTGGACGACGCCGAATGCGCCGAACTGATCGAGCTGGCGCGGCCGCGGCTGGCGCGCGCGCTGACCGTCGACGACGACGGCAAACAGCAGGTGGACCAGCGCCGCACCAGCGAAGGCATGTTCTTTTCCATCGGCGAACGGCCGCTGATCGCGCGCATCGAGCGGCGCCTGGCCGGCCTGCTCGGCCTGCCGGTCAACCACGGCGAAGGGCTGCAGATCCTGCATTACCGCCCGGGCCAGGAGTACGAGCCGCATTTCGACTGGTTCGACCCCGCCTTGCCCGGCTACGACGCCATCACCCGTTCCGGTGGCCAGCGCATCGCCAGCGTGGTGATGTACCTCAACACGCCCGAACTGGGCGGCGGCACCGCCTTCCCCGAGCTGGGCCTGACCGTCACCGCGCGCCGCGGTTCGGCCGTCTATTTCGCCTACGAAGGCGGCGACCCCCGCTCGCTGCACGCCGGCCTGCCGGTGATCTGCGGTGAAAAATGGATCGCCACCAAGTGGCTGCGCGAGCGGCCCTACCGCCAGGGCGGTCGCGGCTGACAAGCGGTGCTGCGATGCAGCAGCGTTTGGCGTATCCTAGCGGACTGTTTTTCCCCCGCTTGAGGATTCCCATGGGTCTGCATCTTGTCCCCGCCGGTCGCGACGTGCCAAACGAAATCAACGTCATCATCGAGATCCCCAAGGACGCCGAGCCGGTCAAGTACGAGGTGGACAAGGAATCGGGCGCGATCTTCGTCGACCGCATCCTCTCCACGCCGATGCGCTACCCGTGCAACTACGGCTACGTGCCGGGCACCCTGGGCGGCGACGGCGACCCGCTGGACGCGGTGGTGATCCTGCCGTTGTCACTGGCCGTGGGCTCGGTGATCCGCTGCCACCCGGTCGGCATGCTGCAGATGACCGACGAGGCCGGCGCCGACGAGAAGCTGGTGGTGATTCCCTCGCCCAAGGTGTTCCCGGGCTACGCCCACATCAACGACATGAAGGGCGTCTCGCCGCACTGGCTGCAGCGCATCGGCCACTTCTTCGAACATTACAAGGATCTGGAGCAGGGCAAGTGGGTCAAGGTCGAGGGCTGGGTCGGTGCCGAAGAGGCCAAGGCCGAAATCCTGGCCGGCATCGCCCGCTACAAGGCCGAGCACGGCTCCAAGGCCTGAGCCCGAAGGCGATGCAACGCAAGAGCCCCGCCCGTGCGGGGCTCTTGCGTTGGGGCCGCATCAGCCGCGCTTGAGCAACTCGCGCAGGTCGATCAGCGCCGCATTGGCGCGCGACACGTAGTTCGCCATCACCAGAGAATGGTTGGCGAAGAAACCGAACGGCGAACCGTTCAGCACCATCGGACTGTGCAGCGGGCGCTGCGCCTCCTCCAGCTCGCGGATCACCTGTTCCAGGCTCACGTCGGCGTGCTTGGAGCGCAGGATCGGGCCGAAATCGCGCTGGATCGCCTTGAGCTGTTCCAGCAGCGTCCAGGTGTAGCCGCGTGCTTCGTAGAAGTTGTCGTCGATCTGCGTCCACGGGGTCTTGACCAGCCGGCCGCCGCCGGGCGCGGCCACGGTGGATGCGCTGGCCGGATCGGAGGCGTCCACGTCGCCGATGCGGATCTGGCCCACGCTGGCGGACAGCCGCTGCGACAACGAGCCCAGCCGCGACGACACCAGCTGCAGGTAATCGGCCAGGTTGTCGGCGCGCGCGTAGAAGTGCGCATTGCTGTCGTCGGCATCGCCGAGCCGCGCCAGATAGCCGTCCAGATGCTTGATCGCCTTGCGGTACTGGCTTTCCGAGCTGGGCAGCAGCCAGCGGTCGTTCGGGCTGTTGAGCAGCGGGTCGGCCTCGGCCAGGTCCTTGTCCTCGGTCGACTGCGTCTGCGAGCGACTGAAGTCGTTGCGCAGCGCACGCACCAGGTCGCGCGAAGCGGTCAGCGAGCCGAATTCCCAGTTCGGCAGGTTGTCCAGCAGCACGCCCGGCGGCAGCTTGTCGTTGCTGAGGTAGCCGCCGCGCTTGTCGAGCAGGGTGCGCACCGAGGCGATCAGGGTGACCGTGGTGGTGGCGCCGGTACTCACCGGCCGCTTCAATTCCTGCATCCGGGCCTGGGTGGCCGCCACCGGATCGAACAGCGCCGGCTCGGTATCCCACCACCACATCGACGCCGCGATCAGCAGCACCAGCACGGCGACCACGGCCAGGATCGCCCGGCGCAGGCCGCGGCGCGGCGCGGGGGAAGTGTCAGGGGTCAGCATCGGACGGCTCCTGCGGAGGTGGCGAGCGGAGTCCGCAGCTTACAACGCGACCACCCCGGCGCTGTCGGGCGCATCTCGCTCGCGGCGGCGAGGTTCCGCCGCACAGGCTTTGCCGCGAGGCCGTGCCATCGCCGTATGCTTGCCATCGCCCGACGGCGCATCGCGCAGCGCGTTCGCTCACCGATGTTTACCCGCCGCCCCGGAGACATCCACATGAAAGCCGTCGCCCTCACCCGCTACCTGCCGATCGACGATCCGCAATCGCTGTTCGACGTGGAACTGCCCACACCCGCGCCGGGCGGGCGCGACCTGCTGGTGCGCGTCGAGGCCGTGTCGGTGAATCCGGTCGATACCAAGCTGCGCGCACCGAAGCCACACGTGGAAGCACAGCCGAAAGTGCTGGGCTACGACGCCGCCGGCACGGTGGAAGCCGTTGGCAGCGCGGTGGCAGGTTTCAAGCCGGGCGATCGCGTGTATTACGCGGGCGACGTCACCCGGCCGGGCAGCAATGCGCAGTTCCAGTTGGTGGACGCGCAGTTGGCCGCGGCGATGCCGCGCAGCCTGGATTTCGCCGACGCCGCGGCGCTGCCGCTGGTGGCGATCACCGCGTGGGAGTTGCTGTTCCAGCGCATGCCGTTCGACAGCGAGCACGGCGGCGAGGGCCAGTCGTTGCTGGTCATTGGCGGCGCCGGCGGCGTCGGCTCGATCGCGATCCAGCTGGCGCGGCGCGCGGGGTTCACCGTGATCGCTACCGCCTCGCGTGCCGACAGTACCGACTGGTGCCGCGCGATGGGCGCGCAGCACGTGGTGAACCATCGACAGCCGCTGGCGCCACAACTCGCCGCGCTGGGTTTCGCGACCATCGACGCCGCACTCAATCTCGCCGACACGGATGCCTACTGGGACGAACTCGGCGCGCTGCTGGCGCCGCAAGGCCACGTCGGCCTGATCGTGGAACCGCATGGCGCGCTGCGCATCGGCGATCCGTACAAGGCCAAATGCATCGGCATCCACTGGGAGTTCATGTTCGCCCGCGCGCGCTTCCGCACGGCGGACATGGCCGAGCAGGGGCGCATTCTCGCCCGCGTGGCAGAGCGGGTGGATGCCGGCGAGTTGAAGGGCATCCGGCGCGAGACGCTGAACCCGATCAACGCGGCGAATCTGCGCGAGGCACATCGCCGGCTGGAATCGGGCAGCAGCATCGGCAAGCTGGTGCTGGCCGGCTGGTAGGGCGGCCGATCGACGGTGCCATCAGCGGCGCTTGCGGGCCACCGCTTTCCCGCCGCTGGCCCTGGTCGAGGGTGCCGGCTTGGCAGGCTCGCCCTTCTTGCCGAGCTGCTCCAGCAAGGTGTTCATGTCCTCGGCGTGCTCTTCCTCCATCGCCAGGATGCTTTCCAGCACACGGCGGGTGGTGGGGTCGGCGGTGCCCACGTAGTCGATCATCTCGCGGTAGCTGTCGATGGCGATGCGCTCGGCGACCAGGTCCTCCTTGATCATGTCGACGATGTCCTCGCCTTCGACGTAGTCGGAGTGGCTGCGCGTGAGCAGGCCCTCGGGCGACAGGTTCGGTTTGCCGTCGAGCTGGGTGATGCGCTCGGCGAGCAGGTCGGCGTGTCCCTGTTCCTCGTTGGCGTGCTGCAGGAACTCTTCCTTGATCGCCTGCGAGTGGATGCCCGAGGCCATGTAGTAGTGGTACTTGTAGCGCAGCACGCAGACGATCTCGGTGGCCAGGGCGTGATTGAGCAGGGTCACCACGGTGGCGCGGTCGGCCTTGTAGCCGGCGGTCATCGCGCCCTTGTCGATGTCCTGGCGGGCGCGTTTGCGGATGTTCTCGATGTCGCTGACGAACGGCTTGGTCTTGGCCATGGCTTGCTCCTGCGGACGGGTGGCGCCGGCTGCGATGAGCTTTCCGGCGCACGGATATCGGCAGAGCATGGGCACCGGCCCGAGAAAGCCGGGTGAAGAACTTGGCGTGGTCAGCGCGGCAGGAAGGCGCGCAGGAAGGTGTCCACGCCCGCGCGCGCGGTCGTCTCGATTTCCTGCAGGTAGCTTTCCGGGCAATTCGTGCAGCCGAACATCTGCCGCATCATCAGGTTGCCCTTGATCAGGGTGAGGAACTGCATGCTGGCCCGGCGCACGTCGTCGATGTCGAGCTTGCCGGCGTCAACCGCCTGCTGCAGCAGGCGTTCCATCAGGCCATGGGTGCGCGTGGCGCCTTCTTCCCAGATCAGCTTGCCGTAGCGCGGGTTGCCCTGGCGGCAGTCGCTGAGGATGGCGCGGAAGGTGCCCACGGTTTCGGCGTTGCAGTCCAGGTGGGCATGGGTCAGCGCCACCCGCAGCAAGGTCTCGCGGATGTCCGCCTGCGGGTCGAAGCGGTAGGTTTCCTCCGGCAGCAGGTCCTGGATGCGCGAGCGGATGACTTCGCGGAACAGGTTGTCCTTGTCGCCGAAATGGCTGTAGACGGTGAGTTTGGACACGCCCGCGTCGGCGGCGATGGCATCCATGCTGGTGCCACTGAAAGCGTTGCTGATGAACAACGCCTTGGCCGCTGCCAGGATGGCCGCACGCTTCTCCATGTCCTTCGGGCGACCGGGTCCCTGGGCTCTGATGGGCGCGCTGGTACTCATGTCCTCCACCTTCAAATACAAATGATCAGCCTTTAGTATACGCTTCGGTTTATTTATTTGCCACGCGGCGGCAATCCGGCCATGGGCGGCGGTCGATCCGATGCGCACGGCGGGGTGACGGACGTCACGCAGCGCCGATGACTTCCGGCACTTCGTGCACCGTGGCGCAGCCGTCAGGCTAGGTATCAAGCGGCGCCGCCATTGTCGCGGCAGGTGGCAGAGCTTATCCTTCCGGGTTCTTCCGGGACAGCGCAGGCATGCACAGATGGCGATGAATTTCGAACAGGCACGCACGAACATGGTGGAGAACCAGGTGCGTCCGTGGGAGGTACTCGACGGCCGCGTGCTCGACGTCATCAGCCGCGTGCGCCGCGAGGATTTCGTCGCCGCCGAACACCGGCAGCTGGCCTTCGCCGATCTGTGCCTGCCGCTGGGCCATGGCGAGGTGATGATGAAGCCGGTGGTCGAGGGCCGCGTGTTGCAGGCGCTGGACGTGCAGGCCACCGACCGCGTGCTGGAAATCGGCACCGGCTCGGGCTATCTCAGCGCGTGCCTCGCCACCCTGTCGGCACAACTGGTCAGCGTGGACATCCATGCCGATTTCACCGCCGCCGCGAGCGAGCGGCTGCGTCACGCCGGCATCGGCAATGCCAGCCTGGTCACCGGCGAGGCGGTGCGCGCGTGGCAGCCGGACGGCTTGTTCGACGTGCTGGTGGTCACCGGCGCCGTGGCGGAAGTTCCGTCGCGCTGGCGCGCGTGGCTCAAGCCCGGTGGCCGCGCGTTCGTGGTGAGCGGACAGTCGCCGGTGCAGCGCGCCAACCTGCTGGTTCTCGAAGCGACCGGCGAACTGCGCGTGCAGGGCCTGTTCGAGACCGACCTGCCGTATCTGGTGCATGCCGAGCCGGCGCCGCGATTCGTTCTGTAGACCCCCTCCCCGACGTCCCCGATCGACACGAGGCATTCCATGCAATTGAAGCTGCTCACCCTGGCCCTGGCGCTGGCCGCCGTCTCGCTGCCCAGCCATGGCGAGGATCTGCTCGATGCCTATCGCGACGCGCGCGCCAATGACCCGGTACTGGCCCAGGCCGACGCGACGCGGCTGGCCACCGGCGAAGGCGTGCCGCAGGCGCGTGCCGGGCTGCTGCCGCAGATCGACGGTTCGCTCACCCTGCAACAGGCCAACGGCGGCCAGGGCAGCAACAGCCTGGACTTCGGTACCGGCGCCAACAGCTTCCTGTGCAGCGGCATCGCCGCCGGCAGCGGCAACTACACCTGTACCGGCCCGCTGGCGTCCAACGGCACCGCCTCCGACGGCGGCCACCTGCGCACGCGCAGCCTCAATGCCACGCTGACCCAGACCGTTTTCGACTTCAGCAAGTACGCCAACCTCAAGGCCGCGCACTCCGCCAAGGATGCGCAGGACGCGACCTACCAGGCCGCAGCGCAGGACCTGCTGGTGCGCGTCACCGCGGCGTACTTCACCGTGCTCAACGACGAGGATCAGCTGACCTTCGCCAAGGCCAACGAGGACGCGTTCAAGCGCCAGTACGACCAGGCCGACCAGCAGTACAAGGTGGGTCTGTCGGCGATCACCAACGTGTACCAGGCCAAGGCCTATTACGAGAACGCCAAGACCCAGACCATCGCGGCGCAGAACACGCTCGACAACGACCGCGAAGCCTTGCGCGTCATCACCGGCAAGCCGGTGGGCGAACTCAAGAAGCTGCGCGACGACCTGCCGATGGACGCGCCCGCGCCGAGCGATCCGCAGGCCTGGGTGAAGCAGGCGCTGGAGAACAACCCGACCTTGCAGGCGCAGCAGGACAACGTGCGGACCGCCGAGCACAACATCACCGCGGCACGCTCGGGCCACCTGCCCACGATCAGCGCCAGCGTGAACTACGGCAAGAGCAGCAGCTGGTACCAGGACCCCGCCCGCATCGGTTCGGAGCGGCCGGCCTCGACCACCATCGGGCTGACCCTGAACGTGCCGATCTTTTCCGGCGGTTACACCCAGTCGCGCGTGCGCCAGTCGATCTACCAGCGCGATGCCGCCAACGACGCACTGGAACTGCAGCGCCGCCAGGTGATCCAGAACACGCTCAACTACTACCGCTCGGTGCTCGCCGGCATTTCGCAGGTGGAGTCGGGCAAGGCCTCGGTGGAGTCCGGCCAGAAGGCGCTGGAAGCCACCCGTGCGGGCTTCGAGGTCGGCACGCAGACCTTCACCGACGTGCTGCTGGCGATCCAGACCCTGACCCAGTCCGAAAGCGCCTATTCGCAGGCGCGCCACCAGTTCATCCTGAACAAGCTGCTGTTGCAGCAGGCCGCCGGCACGGCCGACTTCAAGGACATTCAGGGCATCAACGCTCTGCTGCAGTGAGGCGCTGACCGCCTACTCCTGCAGCAGCGCGTCGACCAGCTGCATGACGCGCCGCACTGCCCCGCGCTCGCGCTCGAATACCTGTCGCGCCGCCTCGCCCATCTGTCCGCGGCGCGGCGCGTCGAGCAGCAGCCGCAGCACGTGCGGGCCGAGTTGCTCGGCGGCAGCCACGCGCTCGGCGCCGCCGTCCTCGATCAGGCTGCGGATGATCTCTTCCGAATTGAAGGTGTGCGGCCCCACCAGCACCGGCACCGAGAGCGCCGCCGGCTCCAGCACGTTGTGGCCGCCGACCGGCACCAGGCTGCCACCGATGAAGGCCAGGTCCGAAGCCGCGAAGAACGGGATCAATTGCCCCATGGCGTCGATCACGAAGACCTGATGCGCGGTCGCCGGCACGCCTTCCAGGCTGCGCGTGGCGACCGTGAAACCGAGGCTGCGCACGGTGTGCTCCACCAGCCGGAAACGCTCGGGGTGGCGCGGCGCCAGCAGCAGCAGTGCATCGGGCAGGCGCTGCAGCACTTTCAGATGCGCCTCCAGCACCGCCAGTTCCTCGCCGTCGTGCGTGCTGGCCGCCATCCACACCGGCCGCCGGGGCCCCCAGTGCGCGCGCATCGCGGCGCCGGCCGCCACCGCGCCGTCCGGGATCGGCACGTCGAACTTCATGTTGCCGCTGACCAGCACCGACTGCGGATCGGCGCCCAGGAGGCGATAGCGCGCAGCATCGGTGCGCGACTGTGCGGCGATCACGCTCACGCAGCGCAGCGCCGAGGCGATCAGCGGACGCAGCGGCTTGTAGCCGCGCATCGAGCGCTCGGACAATCGTGCATTGACGATCATCAGCGGGATGCCGCGGCGGCGGCAGGCGAAGTAGAGGTTGGGCCAGATCTCGGTTTCCACGATCACCGCCAGACGCGGCCGCACGCGCTTCATGAAGCGGCGCACCGCGAACGGCAGGTCGTAGGGCAAGTACACGTGGAACACGCTGTCGCCGAACAGCTGCTGCACGCGCGCGGCGCCGGTGGGGGTGACCGTGCTGACCACCAGCGGCGCGTGGGCGTAGCTGCGCTGCAGTGCCTTGACCAGCGGCTCGGCGGCGTTGACCTCGCCCACCGATACCGCGTGAATCCACAGGCTGCCGCTGAAGCCGGGCGCGTCGAACGAGCCGAAGCGCTCCAGCCAGCGCCGGTGGTGGTGCGGCGGCGAGCGCAAGCCCCGCACCAGCAGGCGCAGCACCAGCACCGGCGTGACCAGGAACATCGCGAGGGTGTACAGGAAGCGCAACGGCCGATCCTTGCAATCAACGCGCGAGTATAGCGACAGCGCCTGAAGCAGGTTCGCGCGCGGATGGCCCGGTACAATGCCGACGATGCCCGGCATGCCCCGCCCCGAATTCACCCGATCGCTGCTCGCTCCCCGCCACTGGCCGGCATGGCTGGGGGTGGCGGCGGTGTGGCTGATCGCGCATCTGCCGCAGGCGACATTGCCGTGGCTGGGGCGCCGACTCGGCGCGCTGGTGGCGCGCATTCCGTCGGCGCGACGGCGCATCGCGGCCGCCAACATCGCGCTGTGTTTCCCCGCGCTCGATCCCGCGCAGCGCGCGACACTGGTCGACGCCAACCTGCGCGACATCGGCATGATGATGGTGGAGTTCGCGCTCGGCTGGCTGGGCAGCGACCGGCGCATGGCCGCGCTGCCGACCGCCATCGAGGGGCTGGAACACCTGGAGGCGGCGCGCGCGCGCGGCAAGGGCGTGCTGCTGGTCGGCGGCCACTTCTCGCACCTGGAGCTGTGCGCGCGGCTGGTGTCGCAGCGCATCCGCATTGCCGGCATGTACCGGCGCATGGATTCGACCGTGTTCGAATGGGTGGTGCTGCGCGCGCGGCTGCGCTACGCCGCGGCGATGTTCGACAAGGACGACATCCGCGGCACGGTGAAGTACCTGCGCGCTAGCGGCACGCTGTGGTACGCGCCGGACCAGGACATGCGCAGCAAGGACACCGTGTTCGTGCCGTTCTTCGGCGTGCCGGCGGCGACCATCACCGCCACCCACCACCTGGCGCGGCTGTCCGGCGCGGTGGTCATCCCGTTCTTCCACCGCCGCCTGCCCGACGGGTCGGGTTACGTCCTGCGCCTGGGTGCGCCGCTGGAGGATTTCCCCGGCGCGGACGTGCTGGAGGACACCGCCCGCGTCAACGCCTGCATCGAGCAGATGGTGCGCGAGGCGCCGGAGCAGTACCTGTGGGTGCACAAGCGCTTCAAGACCCGCCCTCCGGGCGCCGCCGCCATCTACTGATCCGTTCGGCAGCCGGATGCCCGGCGGCGCTCGACCAGGTACAGCCGCATGCCTGCGTCCCGAGCGGCGATCGAGCTGGCCGGATCAGTCCCGCGGCCGCCGTTGCTCGTACAGCTTGGCGTACTTCAGGAACGCGTAGAACGCGTGGATGCGCGCGGCGATGAAGCCGGCCCAGCCGGAGCGCCAGTGTCCACGCAGCACGTAATAACGAAGAAACGCCACCGTCGGATACGCCACCATGCGCAAGCGCAGCCAGCTCACCCGTCGCCCGGCCAGATCGGCCTGTTGCAGGCTGGAGTAGCGGTTCGCCTTGGCCACGCGGCCGGCGATGTCGGGCTCGCCATGGTGATCGATGACCGCGTCGAGCACGCCCACCGGGCCGTCCACCTGCACTTCCTCGTGCACCTCGTGGCCGCTCATGCGCGCACGCTGCCGGTCGAACAGGCGCACGTAGTGGTTGAGCCGGCCGCGCCGCGACTGCCAGCGCCAGAACTGCCACTCGCGCCGCCACAACTGGTACCCCGCATGGGCCGGCTCGCACAGCGCCTGCTGCAGGCATGCGGCGGCATCCGCATCCAGCGATTCATCCGAGTCCAGCAGGAGCACCCAGCGATGGCTGGCGAGGTCGATCGCCGCCTGCTTCTGGGCGCTGTAGCCGGCGAACGGCTGCGCGTGGATGCGCGCGCCGTAGTGCGCGGCGATCGCCGTGGTGGCATCGCTCGAGCCCGAGTCCAGCACCACGATCTCGTCGGCCCAGCTCACCCCGCGCAGGCAGGCGTCGAGCGTGCCGGCGCTGTTGAACGTGGTCACCACCACCGACAGCGGCTCACGCCCCATCGGGCGTCCCCTGAGGGGGTTCTGCGTTGAGGAGTCCGGCACGGATGCCGGGCTCTTCGTTGCCGGCAGGGATGCCGGCAACGAACAAACTGGCGCACCACAGCCCGAGCAGCCAGGCGAACAGCAGCCCCCACCAGGCCGAGTAGAACGCCAGGTGCGAGTTCAGCGGAAACAGCATCACGCCCAGCGCCAGGCTGGCGGGGAACGCGCGTGCGCGCGCCGCCGCGCCCACCCGCCGCCATGCCCGCCACGCCAGACCCGCCGCGGCCAGCCACAGCGCCAGCCCGAGCAGGCCGGTATTGGTGAGGATCTCCAGCAGCAGCTGGTGCGGATGGCAGGCGCCTTCGCCGACGCCGCACGCTTCGGCCGACACCACGAAGTGGTCGTCGGCCGGCGCGAACTGCGGATAGGCGTAGCGGAATCCGCGCACGCCCACGCCGTTGACCGGATGCGCCGCGGTCATCGCCACGCCGACCTGCCAGATATCGAGCCGGCCGCTGAGCGCGGTGTCCACCGACTGATCGGTACCCTGCAACACCAGCAGGCTGCGCGCCATCCGGTCATGGAAGCGCGCCGAGGTATTCCATGCCACCACGCCAGCCAGTGCCAGCAGCAGCGCCGCCGCCCCGCACCACAACGAGAAGCGCCACAGCGTGCGCGCCTCCTGCCAGGCGAAACCCGCCAGCACCAGCACGTAGCACAGCCACGCCGAACGCGAGCCGGCCAGCAGCACCGGGCCGAGCACCAGCACTGCGGCCAGCACCAACCCCGGCCGCCCCCAGCGCTGCCGCGCTGCCCACAATGCGAACGGCGAGAGCACCGCCAGGCTCGGGCCCAGTTTCAGGTTGTCGGCGCCGAAAATGCCCGAGACCCGAAAGGCCTCGGGATGGCCGCCCAGACTCCAGCCGGTGAACGCCTGCACCCACGCATCCGCACACCACAGCGCCAGCACCGCGGCGACCGCCGTGTACAAAGCGTGCAGTTTGGCCTCGCGACGGATCGCGAAGCACGCGTACAGGCCCAGCGGAACGTAACGCAGCGTGGCGGCCACCGTGCTCCAGCTCTTGCCGGGACGAATCGCGTCCAGCGCGGAAAACAACGCCGCCGCCACATACGCTCCCAGCAGCCACAGCAGCAGCTGCGCGCCGGGGTGCTGGCGCAGTGCGGCCGGGTCGCGTGCAAACAGCATGATCGCGCCGAGCAGGCACAGCAGCGTGCCCAGCTCCGAACTGCGACCGAACGGCAGCAGCGCAATTACCAGCCAGAACGGCAGCAGGGGGGAACGCAGCGCCGCCTTGAGTGAACTGCCGAAGGTCGTCATGGGTGGGCCAGGCGGGAACCAGCCCGCATTGTAGGCGCGCCGCGACGCCTGGCGCGTCAGCCCTGCGGTTGGCTCACTTCGTCGTACAACGCCAGCGTGGATTGCTGCATGTCGCTGAGCCGGTAGCTCTGCAGCGGCGAGATCGGAGGCGCCACCCGCAGCAATTCGGCCGCGCGTTCGACCAGCCGCTCGCGATCGCCCAGCGGCACGCGGCCGGCAGGGTACAGCTCGGCCAGCAATTCGCCGACGCCGCCATGGGCGTAGCCGAGCACCGGCCGGCACAGCGACAGCGCCTCGATCACCGTGCGCCCGAAGGTCTCGGGCTTGTTCGACAACTGCAGCACCAGCGCCGACAGCGCGTAGATGTCGCGGATGTCATCGCGCGGCGGCGACAGCACCACCTGCGAGGTCACCCCGCGCAAGCGGATCAGCTCCTGCAGCTCGGCCACGTAGGCCTCGCGGCCGGGCTCGACCACGCCCAGCAGCAGCAAGCGCGCCTCGATGCCGCGACGCTTGAGGTCGGCCAGCAATTCGATCGCGTCGTGGTGGCCCTTCAACCGCGTGCCGCGCGCGGGCATGGTCAGCAACGGCGCACCGGCGAGCGCAGGGAACTCCGCGAAGAACGCCTTCTGCCATGCATCGTCCGGCCGGTGCCCGTAGGGAAACGCATCCTGGTCGATGCCGCGCGGGATCACCCGCACCCGGCCCGGCTCCAGCCAGCGATAGTGGCTGAGCACATAGTCACGCAAGGTCTGCGACACCACGATCACGCGCTCGGCGCGCAGCAGGATCGAGCTGTAGCGGCCCGGCGAATTGAAGCCATGCACGGTGGTGATGAAGTGCGGTCGCGGGGAAATACCGCGCAGCGCCCACCAGCCCACCCACGCCGGCAAGCGCGAACGCGCGTGCACGATGTCCGGCTTCAGCTCGCGCAGCAGGCGTCGCAGCGGGCCGATGCGGCCCAGGGTGGCGAGCGACTTGCGCCCCAGGTCGAGCGTGATGTGCTCGCTGCCCTCGGCCTGCAACTGCTCGACCAGCCGCCCACCGGCGGAAATCACCACCGAGCGATGGCCTGCCTGCACCAGCGCGCGCGCGATCTCCAGCGCCGAACGCTCCGCACCGCCGGAATGCAGCGCGGGGATCAGCTGGACCACGGTCAGCAGCTTGGCGGGCACGACAATGCTGGACATGAGCTCGGGGCTGGCGGCTTTCATGGCAAAAAACAAGCAAAAAAAATGCCATGGCCGGCCGCCGACCGGGTCCGCTGGTCAGTCGCGCAGCACGTAATGCGCGCCACAGTAGGCGCAGGTTGACTCGCCGCCGTCATCGACGATCGGCAGGTAGACCTTCGGATGGGAATTCCACAGCACCATGCCCGGCATCGGACACGACAGCGGCAGGTCCTGCCGCGTCACTTCGTAACGATTTTCGGCATTTGCCGGCACCAGGGGCACGGTCGCGACAGCGGGGGATGACATCAGCGGACTCCGGACTGGACAGCAGGCTGCAAATGGTAGCAGGCTGGCGTTTGCTGCCGGGGCGTTCATCCGCCACGGCGCGGCCGGAAGGGGTTTCCGCCGCGCGACGGCAGCAAGCGGTGCGACGCACCAAAGGGGAAATCAACGACGTCCCGGCGCCCCGCGCCGGATTCGGGCATCTGATCGGGAGCAGACCATGGATTCCGCAAAGCTCATCGCGCGCGCAAAGAACATCCTGACCACACCCAAGACCGAGTGGCCCGTTGCCGCCGCCGAACCGGCCACGGTCAACAACCTGTACCTCGGCTACATCGCCATCATCGCCGCCCTGCCGGTGATCGCGCAGTTCATCAAGGGCAGCCTGATCGGTACCAGCTTCCTCGGCGTCACCGTGCGCGCCGGCATCGGCGCGGGCATCGGCCGGATGATCCTGGGCTACATCCTGTCGCTGGTGCTGGTCTACGTGATGGCGCTGATCATCAACGCGCTGGCCGGCACCTTCGGCGCCAAGCCGAACCTGATCCAGGCACTGAAGACGGTGGCCTACGCGTGGACCGCCTGGTGGATCGCCGGCATCGGCGTGATCGTGCCGTGGCTGGGCCTGCTGATCGTGCTGGCCGGCGGTGTCTACAGCATCTACCTGCTGTATCTGGGCCTGCCCCACACCATGCAGTGCCCGCCGGAAAAGGCCGGCGGCTACACCGCGGTGAGCGTGATCATCGCGATCGTGCTGGGCTGGATCGTTAGCCTGATCCTGGGCCTGATCTTCGTCGGCGCGCTGGGCGGCGCGGCGATGAGCGGCATGCACGTCACCAGCAGCAACGGCGAGACCGTCACTGTCGACGGCAACAGCGCGCTGGGCAAGCTCGCGGCGATGGGCCAGCGCGCCGAACAGGCCGGCAAGGAGCTGGAAGCGGCGCAGAAATCCGGCGACAGCGCGGCGCAGTCGGCCGCGATGGGCAAGATGATGGGCGCGATGTCCGGCACCAACGGCCCGGTGGAGGCGCTGGCGCCCGACCAGATCAAGGCGTTCCTGCCCGCTGCCGTGGGCAATCTCAAGCGCACCGGCATCTCGGCCGAGCGCAACGGCGCGATGGGCATGCAGGTGTCGGAGGCCAGCGCGGAATACAGCGGCGACAACAACCAGCACATCACGCTGGAAGTCACCGACACCGGCGGCGCCAAGGGCTTCATCGCGATGGCCAGCGCGATGGCGCCGGAGGAGGAGAAGGAAACCGAAACCGGCTACGAGAAGACCTACAGCGACAATGGCAACCTCATCCACGAGGAGTGGGACCACCAGTCCAAGTCCGGCGAGTACAGCGTGATCGTCGGCAAGCGCTTCACGGTCAAGGCGAACGGCAACGCCGACAGCATCGACGAGCTGAAGGCGGCGGTGGGCAGCGTCGACCTGGGCAAGCTGGAGTCGATGAAGGACAGCGGCGTGAAATCCGAATAACCAGCGGTCGCCGGCACAAAAAAACCGCGCCGATGACGGCGCGGTTTTTTTGTGCGAGTGCGCCAGACCTGCGCGACGATCACTTCGCCGCGACTTCCTTCGGCACCGAACCTTCGGTGGTGATGCGCACGTGCACCTCGTCGCTGACGTTGGGCACGTAGGCGCCCACGCCGAACTCCGAGCGCTTCAGCGTGGCGGTGGCGTCGAAACCGATCGACTGCGCCTTGCCCATCGGATGCGGGCCCACCCGGTTCAGCGTGGCGTCGAGCACCACCGGCCGGGTCACGCCATGCACGGTGAGGGCACCGGTGACCTTGAACTTGTTGTCGCCCAGCGGCTCGACCTTGCTGCTCTTGAAGGTCACCACCGGATACTTGGCCGCATCGAAGAAATCGGCCTTCTTAAGATGCTCGTCCAGCGCCGCCACGTGGGTATCCAGCCGCGCCAGCGGCAGGGTCACTTCGACGCTGGACTGCGCCGGATGCTGCTCGTCGAACACGATCGTGCCCTCGCCCAGACCGAGGTCGGCGGTGGGGTTGGAGTAGCCGAAGTGGTTCCAGCTGAACAGCACCATCGTGTGGTTGGGGTCGAGCTGGTAGGTCACCGGCGCCGCCTGTGCGGAAACCGCCGCACCCAGCAGACCGGCGAGAAAGAGATATTTCAGTGGGGACATGCGAAGACTCCATGGGGCAAGGACGAAAGGCTGTTTCGGGCTGTCGCACGGTATCCTTCGCGAGAGCCGCACCGGCACGCTGGCCAGAAATTCCAGTGTACAGACCGGGCGCCGGCGGTCGACGCCCGGCGGAGAAACGCATCGTGTTGATTCGGGAAACAATCCTGCGGCGAACCCGGCCATGCTGACGCTGCACGGCGAGTGCTGGGTGATCACCGATTCGGCCGCCGGCAACCAGCGCCAGGCGCTGGCGCTGGCCGAGCATCTGCAACTGCCGCGCCGCCATTTGCTGCTGGAGCCGCGCGCGCCATGGTCATGGCTGGCGCCGCGCCTGATCGCGGGCGGACGCCTCGCCCTGCCGGCCAGCCAGCGGGCGTGGTTTGCGCCGCCCTGGCCGGCAGTCGCAATCGGCTGTGGCCGCGCGGCCGCGTTGTTCACCCGTATGCTGCGGCCGCTCGGCGAGGGCCGTTGCCACACCGTGCAGATCCTCGACCCGCGCATCGAGCCGACGCTGTGGGACACCGTGGTGGTGCCGCGCCACGATGAGCTGCACGGCGCCAATGTGCTGACCACGCTGGGCTCGCTCAACACCGTCGACGACGAATGGCTGGCCGATGGTCGCGACGCCTGCCCGCAGTTCGAGGCCTTGCCGCGGCCCCGCGTGGGCGTGCTGCTGGGCGGGCCGCGCCGCGGCATTGCACTGGACGCCGACTACGCCAGCGCGCTGATCCGGCAGCTGCTGGCGCGCCAGCGCGCCGAAGGCGGTAGCCTGCTGGTGCTCGGCTCGCGGCGCACGCCGGCGGCACTGATCGAATCGCTGCGGCCGTTGCTGGCCGAGGTGCCGGGCCTGCTCTGGGCTGGCCGCGACGACGGCCGCAACCCCTACCCCGGCGTGCTCGGCTGGGCCGACCGGCTGGTGGTCACGCCCGATTCGGTGAACATGTTGTCCGAAGCCTGCGCCGTCGGCTGCCCGGTGCTCACCTTCATCCGCGCACCGCTGCCGCCGAAGATCGCGCGCTTCCACCAGACCCTGCGCGACGCCGGCCTGCTGCACGACCTCGACGCTCCGGGCACCGCCGCGCAACGCCCGCTGCGCGAAACCGCACGCGTGGCCGCGCTGGTGCGCGAGCGCATCGAGGCGACCCGGGGCGGGTTGCGTGGCGGAAATACCGGCGGATTCCCGCTTTCGCGGGAATGACGGCGCGGGGTGCTCGAGCGCGGCGGGCAGGGCTTCGCCCGAAGCGCCGGCGCAATGATCGAAGGCGCCCGCTCAGTTCGTCGGACGCACCCATTTCAGCTGGCCGGCGGCCAGCAGCGCGTCCAGTTGCGGTGCCAGCGGATCGCGCAGGATTGCCGCCGGCAACGGCGCGGCGGCCAGCAGGCCGACGCACTGGTCGCGGCCGAGGTACTTGGCGCGATACAGCGCCAGGTCGGCCAGCTCCACCGCCGCATCGAAGGTTGCCGCGTCGCTGTGGGCGGCCAGCGGATGCATGCTAAAACCGATCGAGCAGGTCAGCCGCAGCACGCCGCCGCGACCATCCGCGAATGCCTTGGCGGCAATGTCGTGGCGCAGGCGCTGGGCGATGCGCAGCACGTCGGCCTGGTCGACGTCGCGCAGCAACAGCAGGAACTCCTCGCCGCCCCAGCGCACGGTGATGTCGCTGTCGCGGCGCAACTCGGCGAGCCTGCCGCCCAGCTCGCGCAGCACCGCATCGCCCACTGCATGGCCGCGGGCGTCGTTGATGTGCTTGAAGTGGTCGATGTCGATCTGTATCACGCCGACGCTGCTGCCTTCGGCCAGCAGCGCGGGCAGTTGCGCCAGCAGGTAGCGCCGGTTGTGCAGCGCGGTCAGCGTGTCGGTATGGCTCTCCTCGGCCAGCGCGAGATTGGTGACGCGCAGGCGCTCCAGCGCGCGCGACAACTCGCCGGTACGGCGTTCGACCTGTTCCTCCAGCCACGCGTTGCGGCGGCGCTGCCGGCGCATGCTCCAGCGCGTCAGCACGAACAGCAGCACGACCAGCGCGGCCGCGGCGGCGAGCCGCACCAGCAGGTTTTCGTACCAGTACGGGGTGACTTCGACGGCAATCGCGGCCTCGGGCCCGTAGCCGGCGGCACCCGGCAGCGTGGCGGCGACGCGAAAGCGGTAGTTGCCCGCCGGCAGGTGGGTGTAGAACGCCTCGCGGCGCACGCCCGCGTGCTGCCAATCCTTGTCGTAGCCGTCCAGCCGGTAGCGGAAATGCAAGGTCCCCACCTGCAGGTAGGGCGCGGTGTAGTGCACGGTCAGGTCGCGGCTGCCCTGGTCGAGGGTGAACGCGCCGCCCGTGTATTGCCGGTCGTCATGTTCGACCGACACCACTGCTGCACGCGGCGCCGAAGGCCGCTCGCCGAGTGCGCGCGTGTTCACGCCGAGGATGCCGTCGGTGGTGGCGTACCAGATGACGTCGCCGACGATGGCGCTGCGCGCGCGGGCGCCGCCATTGCAGCAATGCAGGTTGCTCACCGTGGTGGAACGCTGCTCGCCGGCCAGCTGCTGCGGCGAGACCGTGCGCGGCGGCGAGCCGGGCAGCGGCAGTTGCGAGAGCGGCAGGCGCCAGGCGCCTTCCGTCGAGCTGGCGTAGAGCTGCCCGTCGAGCAGGTCGAACGTCCACACGTTGTCGCTGGGCAAGCCTTCGCTCTGGCCGGTCATGCGCAGGCGGCCGTCTGCCATCAGGCCAATGCCGGCGTCGCTGGTGGCCACCGCGAGCAGGTCCGGCTTGAGCAGCGCCAGCCGCGTCACGAAGTGGCTGCGCAAGGGCTCGGCCCACGCCGGCCGTGTCCAGTGACCGTCGCGCCACTCGCGCACGCCGTCGCGGGTGCCGACGTACCAGCGCCCCGGCGCCAGCGGCAGCACCGAGCGGATGATGGCCTCGGCGGCGGTGGCCTGCGGATCGAGCCGGCTCAACGCGCCCTGCCGCCAGCGATAAAGCCCGGCGGAAGTGCCAAACAGGAAATCGTCGTCGCCGAGCTCGTGGATGTCGTTGATCTGCAGGTTGCGCAGGCCTTGCAGCGCGGACGGGGTGACGTCCACCCCGCGGTCGAACACCGCGATGCCGCCGCGCGTGCCCACCCACAAGCGCTGGCGACGGTCGTAGTACAGCTCGTAGGCAGACGGGTTGGGCAGCGCGCTGCCGGGAATCAGCGTGCGCACCTGCTTGCCGTCGAAGACCTCCACGTCGGAATTGGTGCCGAACACGATCGAGCCGTCGGGCGCGCGCAGCACGCTCCACACCAGCGGGTCGCGCACGCCGTCGTCCAGCGACAGGCGCCGGGTCCAGCCATTCCAGATGCGGTACAGGCCCCGGGTGTAGGTGCCCAGCCACAGGTTGCCGTCGCGGTCCTCCAGCATGCGGTGCACCCACGGCCGGCGCTGGACATCGATCTCCTCGCGCTCCAGTTCGCCGCCCGGCAGGCGGCGGTACAGCGCTTTGGCGGTGGCGATCCAGAGCGAACCGACGCGATCGGTGAGCAGGCTCTCGATCGGCGCCGCATCGATCCCGTCGCCCAGTCCCGCCGCGACCCACTGCCCATCCACGATCCGCATCAAGCCGGCCGACGTGCCCAGCCACAACTGGCCGCCCTGCAGCGCCAGATGATTGACCACCACGTGCCGCCATGCCGCCGGCCCCGCCGCGATGCAGCTTTCCGTGGCCGGTGCGGCGCTGTCGGCGCGGCGGCAGACGCGGCCGGTGCCGCCGATCCAGAGATGGCCGTCGCCACGCAGCAGGCTGAAGGCCGGCCCGCCGCTGCCGCCGGTCGACACCATCCGGCCTTCGTGCAGCCGCTGCACGCCGTCGGCGGTGGCCAGCAGCGGCGTGCCGTCACCGGCGTCGATGATCGCGTTGACCGCAGCCCCGCCCAGCGCCTTGAACTGCCCGTCGCGCTGCTCGATCAGGCCGCGCGCGCCGCCGAACCATACGCCGCCGTGCGGGTCGGCCCATGCAGCGTTGAGCATGCTGGTATCCACGCCGGTGCTGGCACGGTCGTAGCGCACGAAGCGGGCGCCGTCGAAACGCGCCACGGCCGTTTGCGTGTTGACCCACAGGAATCCGGCGCGATCCTCGGCCATTCCCAGCACGGTGATTTGCGGCAGGCCCTGTTCCACGCCCCAGTGGTCGAGCACAAAGGAATGGAACGGCTGCTGCGGATCCATCGCCCGCGCGGGCGACATGACAACCAGCCAGCCGGTCGACATCAGCAGGAGTGCAAGCAGCACTCGCGATCCCACTCCCCCTGTCACGCGTCCCCTCATCCCGCCCCTGCCGCCAGCCCGTGGCCATGGTCGATCTTGCCTGCCGGGATGGGTCCAGACAAGCGCCATGCGTTGACGGCACTCTTCACGTCCGTGAAGCGAAGGGCTCTCCGCGAACACTCCCCGGATCGCGCGCAAGGAGCATGCGCGCGATTCCTCTCAACCCTGCGGCGGCGGCTCCGCGTCGGCGGCGAAGGCGAAGCCCAGCGCGTCGGTGACCCCGCGCACGCCGGCGCGCAACTGCTCCAGCGCGGCGTCGCGCGGCGCGATGCGCGAGCGCAGGTCGAGCGTACAGGCCAGCGCGCGTTGCAGCAGGCCAGCGTGCGCGGCCGCCAGGGTCGCCGCCTGATCGTCGTCGAGCACGCCGGCGACGCGGCAGGCCTCGATCAACCCGGCGTTGGCGGTGACGCCGAGCAGCGCCGGCTGCCGCGCCGCGTGCGCCAGCACCAGTCCCTGCAGCGCGAACTCGATGTCGAGCAGGCCGCCGAGGCCCTGCTTCAGGTCGAACTGCTGCTCGTCGGAACGGTCACGCTCGGCGCGCCAGCGCTGACGCATGCTGGCCACTTCCGCGCGCACGGCGGCCGGGTCGCGCGGCACGGCGAGGACATCGCGGCGTACTGTCGCCAGCTCGGCGTTGAGCGCCGCGTCGCCAGCCACCGGCCGCGCGCGCAACAGCGCCTGGTGCTCCCATGTCCACGCACGGCTTCGCTGATAGGCCACGAACGCATCGAGGCTGCTTACCAGCAGGCCCTTGGAACCATCCGGACGCAGCCGCGTGTCCACCTCGTACAGACGGCCGGCGCGGGTCAGCACGGTCAGCCAGTTCATCACCCGCTGGGCCAGCCGCTGGTACCAGCGATAGCCTTCCAGCGGACGCTCGCCGTCGCTCATCGCCTGCGCGCGCTGGCCGTCGAACACGAACACCAGGTCCAGGTCCGAGGCGAAGCCCAGTTCCTCGCCGCCGAGACTGCCGTAACCGAGCACGGCGAAGCCCGACCCGGTGCCCGGCAGGCGGCCATGCCGCGCCACCAGATCGCGCTCGGCCAGCGCCAGCACCGCGCCCACCACCGACTCCGCCAGCGCGGCCAGCCGGCGTGCGGTGGCTTCGGCGTCGACGCGACCGTCGTTGAAGGCCAGCCCCAACCGGAACGCGGTGGACGAACGGAACTCGGTGATCCGCTCCAACTCGGTCTCCGCGTCGCGCTCATCCAGCGTGCCGAGCACGCGGGTGATCTCGGCGGCGATGTCGGCGCGGCGCAGCGGCAGCTGGTCGATGCGCGGATCGAGCACGTCGTCCAGCAGCAGCGGCTGGGCGATCACCCGTTCGGCGAGAAAGGCGCTGTCAGCGAACAGCCGCACCAGCCGGCGCCGCGCCGCGGGCTGCTCGTCCAGCAGCGCGAGATAGGCCGAGCGCCGCGCCACCGCCTGCATCAGCCGGCACAGCCGCAGCAGCGCGGGCACCGGCGCCGGAGTGTTGCGCGCGGCGCCGAGCAGCTGCGGCAGCAAGCGGTCGAGCCGCTCGCGCGAACGCGGCGACATCGCGCGCACCGAGGCGGCTTGCGGCAGCTTCAGCAAGGCGTCGGCCAGTTCCGCCGCGGGCGCGAAACCGGAAGCCTCCAGCGTGGCCGCATCCAGCGTTTCGTCGCAGGCGTGCTCCCACAGCCGCACGTCGGCGACCGGCGCGGCGGCGACCTGGCCATGCGCGGGCATCAGCACGGCGGCGAACTCCTCGCTGACGATCGCGCGATGGGTCGCCAGCGCCGCGCGCAAGGTTTCCCAGTCGGGGTAGTCGAGGCTGAGCGCGATGCGTTCGCGGCTCAGGGCATCGTCGGGGATGTCGTGGGTTTGCGCGTCGCGCAGCATCTGCACGCGGTTTTCGGCCCGACGCAGCAGCGCGTAGGCCTCGCGCAAGCGCCGCGCGCGCTGCGCGCCGATGTGGCCACGCGCCTCGCAGGCGGCCAGCGCGCCGAGCAGGCCGTGCACGCGCAGGGAGGGTTCGCGTCCGCCGCGGATCAGCTGCACCAGCTGCACGATGAACTCGATCTCGCGGATGCCGCCGGGGCCGAGCTTGAGGTTGTCGGCCAGATCCTTGCGCGCCACCTCGGCGTCGATCAGCGCCTTCATCTCGCGCAGCCCGGCGAACGCGGTGTAGTCGAGATACTTGCGGTAGACGAACGGGCGCAGCATCTCCTGCAGCTGCTTGCCGTCGGCGCGGTCGCCGGCCACCGCGCGCGCCTTGATCCACGCGTAGCGCTCCCAGTCGCGCCCCTCGCTCTGGTAGTACTGCTCCATCGCGGCGAACGACAGCGCCAGCCGGCCGGCCTTGCCGAACGGGCGCAGGCGCATGTCGACGCGCGCGCAGATGCCGTCCATGGTCGGTTCGCCGAGCAGGCGCACCAGCTGGCGGCCGAGCCGCACGAAGTATTCGCTGTTGTCCAGCGGCCGCGCGCCGTCGCTCTGGCCCCCGTGCGGGTAGGCAAACAGCAGGTCGATGTCGGAGGAGAAGTTGAGCTCGCTGCCGCCGAGCTTGCCGAAGCCCACCACCAGCAGGTGCTGCAACACGCCTTGCGCATCGCGGCTGTGGCCGTAGCGCGCGGCCATTGCCGCGGTGGCCCACGCCAGCGCCTTGCCCAGCAGCGCCTCGTACAGGACGCTGGTGGCGGACAGGGTTTCCGGCAACTCGTCCAGCCCGTTGACGTCGCGGAACACCAGCCGCAACGCCTCGGCATGGCGAAAGCGGCGCAGCGCGGCCATGCAGCCGGCTTCGTCCTCCGGCAGTGGCAGCGCGTCGATGCGGGCTCCGGCATCGGCGCCGGAGCGCAGGCGATCCAGCCCCTGCGGGGCGAGCAGCTGCGGCTGGCGACACCAGGTGTCGAACGCGAAATCGCTGGCCAGCAAGGTGCGACGGATGCGTTCGGCGACGCCGGCATCGTCATGCAGGTGCACGCCGGCGGCGCGGCAACGGCGCTCCAGCTCGCGGTAGCGATCATCGATCAGCGCGCGCAGCGCGGCGGATTCGGGCGGGTTCATCGGCCCATTGTGCCGCAGCGCGGCGGCGACGCCGCGCATCGCCGTGCACGGCCGACCCGTTCGTGCGTTGCGCATGCCTGCGGCAGGCCCGACACTTGTCGTTTTGCGCGCCACCCGCCGTTCATCGAGTCCTGTTTACATTCTGGAGACCACCCATGACGACCCCGGCAGTCGCCACATGCCCCTGATCTCTCCCGACATCCGCAGCGCCAGGTATCCGCTGGGCGCGCGCATCGCGCTGGTGCTGGCACTGGCGCTGGCGTTCGTGCTGCTGACCGGGCTGGTCGACGGCGGCGTGGGGGTGACCACGGCGCAGTTGCTCAAGCAGCCGCGGTTCCCGCTGGCCAATGCGCTGCCCGGCCTGCTGCTGGCCGGCGCGCTGCTGGCGTGGACCCGCCGTGCCTGGCTGTCGTTCGGCCTGGCGTTCACGCTGCAAGGGCTGGTCTACGGCGTCAACGTGCTGAAGGTGGCCAACCTCGGCACGCCGCTGCTGCCGGACGATTTCCGCATGATCGGCCAATTGCGCAAGGGCGGCATGCACCTGCTGGCCGGCTACCTGCCGCACAGCCCGTGGCCGTACCTCGCGTTGCTGGCGGCGCTGGCGCTGGTGGTGCTGGCGTGGCGTTACGAGCCGCCGGTGGTACCGCGGCATACCGGCGGCAAGCGCCTCGCCGCCTGCGGCCTGCTGGCCGCGGCGTTCGTCAGCATGCTGGTGGGCCTGTCCGCCTGGGGCAGGATCTACAACGCGCGCGTGCTGTGGCTGGAGCCGTGGTCGGCCCGGGTCACCACCAACCATTCGGGCCTGATCAGCTCGCTGATGCTGTTCCACCTGCAATACGGCGGTGGCCACCACAAGCCCGACCGCGCCGCGGCCGAGCAGCTGATCGCGCAATCCGCGCCGGCGTTGCAACAGGTGTTGCGGCAGCCGGCGGCAACCGGTGAGCTGCCCGACATCGTGGTGGTGCAGAGCGAATCGTTCTTCGACCCGTCGATCATGCACGGCTACGAGCACAGCAACTTCGCGCCCAACCTGCGCCGGCTCGCGCGGCACGGCAGCAGCGGCAAACTGCACGTGCCCACCTTCGGCGGCGGCACCATCCGCACCGAGTTCGAGTTCCTCACCGGCCTGTCGCTGCGCTACTTCGACAACCTGCAGTTCCCCTATCTGCAGATGAGCCACAAGTCGCTGCCCAGCCTGGTGCGCACGCTGGCGTCGCACGGCTACAGCACGCTTGCGCTGCATGGCAACGACCCGGCGTTCTGGAACCGCACCACCGCGTTCCAGGCAATCGGCTTCGACCGGTTCGTGTCGCAATCCTCGTTTCCGCCCGGCGCGCCGAATGACGGCAAGTACATGGCCGACAGCGCGATGACCGACGAGATCATGACCCAGCTCAAGGACAGCGGCCCGCCGCAGTTCATCTTCGCCATCAGCATCGAGGCGCACGGCCCCTACGACATCGAGCCCGCGCACGTCGCCGAACGCGACGCGATCCCGGTGCCCGACGGCATCACCGGCCGCGACAAGCTGGAGCTGCAGACCTACCTCTACCACCTCAAACATGCCGACGCCGAACTCGGCCGGCTGGTGAAGCTGCTCGCCAAACGCGACCGGCCCAGCGTGGTGCTGTTCTACGGCGACCACCTGCCCGCCCTCAGCAACAGCTACCACATCACCGGTTTCGTCGACGGCAGCGACATGCTGAGCCAGGCCGGCGTGTGGCTGCTGGTCGACCCGAAACGGCCGTCCAAACCGCTGCAGGCCGACACCGCCTCCTGGCTGCTGCCGGGCAAACTGCTGGCCCACCTCGGCATCCACGACGATCCCTATTTCGCACTGACCGAACTGGTCGGCCCGCAGATCGCCGCCCTCACCGCCGCCCCCGGCGCCCCGCCGCGCCCGCAGAGCGACGAGCAGCGGCAACTGGACAAGGCCATGGCCGGCGTCGACCAGTTGCGCATGGGCGGCAAGCTAGAACCGATGCTGGCCAAGGCACTCGCAGCCGCCGCAACGACGCAGGTGGTGCGCGCGCCATCGGGGCCTCCCGCGACGGAGGCGCAGGCTGCGATGGCACATTGATCCGCACGCGGTGCCCGCCACCGCAAGTTGCCTTCACCCGGGCCGGGGTAAACAATGCGAACTCATCCCGCTGAGCAACAAGCTCTGCATCCATGCGCTACTGGTGGGTCAACCAGAACCAGACTTACCGGCATGAAGTGCCCGGTGGCTACCTGTGGTCACCGAAGCGCAAACAAAACAACACGCGCAATCCGTACTACGACTTCATGCGCGAGGTTGCGCCCGGCGACGTGATTTTCTCCTTCGCCGACACCTGGATCAAAGCTGTCGGAGTGGCGCGATCACACGCTTACGAGGCCCCCAAACCGCTGGAATTCGGCACCACAGGCGCTTATTGGGAGCTTATCGGCTGGCGGATCGACGTACGCTTCAGCGAGCTGCACGGGCCCATCCGGCCGAGCGAGTACATGCACCGGCTCGCCGGACTGCTGCCTGCCCGCTACGCTCCGCTGAACGCGGCGGGGCGAGGGATGCAAAACATCTATCTCACTTGCCTTCCGGAACGCTTCGCGGCGGAACTGGCCGACCTGATTGGCTTTGAAGCACGCCAACTCCTGCGACCGGCAACAGTGGGCCAGCCGGAAGCCGACGCCGCTATCGGCCTGGCACAGTGGGAGGAGCACGAACTGGAAAAGATCCGGTCGGACCAGCTCATCATCAGCACCGAGCGTGAGGCCCTGGTGCTCGCGAGGCGGGGACAGGGACTGTTCAAATCGCGGGTCATGGACCATGAATCGCGTTGCCGCGTCACGGGCGTGGACCGCGTCGAGCATCTGCGCGCCAGCCACTGCAAACCCTGGCGCGACGCGAGCAACGAGGAACGGCTTGACGGGGAAAACGGGCTGTTGCTCACCCCCAACGCCGACCATCTGTTCGATCGCGGCTTCATCGCATTCGAAGACAACGGGCAAGTCGTGGTCTCGCCCGTCGCGGACCGGCCGTCCATCCAGCGCATGGGCATCGACCCCAGGTCACCGCCGAACGTGGGCACGTTTTCCCTACGCCAGCGCGACTATCTGCAATTCCACCGCGAAAACGTCTTCCTGGAATCGAAATTCCTCGGCGGATGAAGCACCCGACCGCGCCAAAGAAAAACCCCGCCGCAGCGGGGTTCTTCATGTTGCACTGCTCTCGTTGAGCAGTGCGGCCACGGATGGCCGCTTTCTGATTCAAACCATCGGAGGCGATGGCATGGGTGACGGCATCAGAAATCCATGCCGCCCATGCCGCCCATGCCACCGCCCATGCCGCCGGCGCCGTGGCTGTGCTCTTCCTTCTTCGGCAGCTCGGCGACGATCGCCTCGGTGGTGATCGCCAGGCCGGCGACCGACGCGGCGTGCTGCAGGGCCGAGCGGGTGACCTTGGTCGGGTCCAGGATGCCCATCGCCACCATGTCACCGAACTCGCCGGTGGCCGCGTTGTAGCCGAAGTTGCCCTTGCCTTCCTTGACCTTGTTGAGGATCACGGACGGCTCTTCGCCGGCATTGGCGACGATCGCGCGCAGCGGCGCTTCCAGCGCGCGGCGGGTGATCGCGATGCCCAGGTCCTGGTCGGCGTTGTCGCCCTTCAGGCCCTCGACCGCCTTGAGCGCGCGGATCAGCGCCACGCCACCGCCGGGGACCACGCCCTCTTCCACCGCAGCGCGGGTGGCGTGCAGGGCGTCTTCGACGCGGGCCTTCTTTTCCTTCATCTCGATCTCGGTGCCGGCACCGACCTTGATCACGGCAACACCGCCGGCCAGCTTGGCCACGCGCTCCTGCAGCTTCTCGCGGTCGTAGTCGGAGGAGGTCTCCTCGATCTGCGCCTTGATCTGGCCGATGCGGGCCTGGATCTTCGCCGCTTCGCCGGCGCCGTCGATGATGGTGGTGTTTTCCTTGGTCACCACGACCTTCTTGGCGCGGCCGAGGTCGGCGATGGTCGCCTTCTCGAGCTGCAGGCCCACTTCCTCGCTGATGACCTGGCCGTTGGTGAGGATGGCCATGTCTTCCAGCATCGCCTTGCGGCGGTCGCCGAAGCCCGGCGCCTTGACGGCGGCGACCTTGACGATGCCGCGGATGGTGTTGACCACCAGGGTGGCCAGCGCCTCGCCTTCCACTTCCTCGGCGACGATCAGCAGCGGCTTGCCGGCCTTGGCCACGCCTTCGAGGATCGGCAGCAGCTCGCGCACGTTGGAGACTTTCTTGTCGTGCAGCAGGATGAACGGGTCTTCCAGCTCGACCTGCTGGCTCTGCTGGTTGTTGATGAAGTACGGCGACAGGTAGCCGCGGTCGAACTGCATGCCCTCGACCACGTCCAGCTCGTTGTCCAGGCCCGAGCCTTCCTCGACGGTGATCACGCCTTCCTTGCCGACCTTCTTCATCGCGGTGGCGATGATGTCGCCGATCGCGGCGTCGGAGTTGGCGGAGATGGTGCCGACCTGGGCGATGGCCTTGTCGTCGGCGGTGGGCTTGCTGAGGCTCTTCAGCTCGGCCACGGCGGCGACCACGGCCTTGTCGATGCCGCGCTTCAGGTCCATCGGGTTGATGCCGGCGGCGACGGCCTTGAGGCCCTCGCGGATGAACGCCTGCGCCAGCACGGTGGCGGTGGTGGTGCCGTCGCCGGCGTTGTCGGAGGTCTTGGAGGCGGCTTCCTTGACGATCTGCGCGCCCATGTTCTCGTAGGCGTCGGCCAGCTCGATTTCCTTCGCCACGGACACGCCGTCCTTGGTGATGGTGGGAGCGCCGAAGCTCTTCTGGAGCACGACGTTGCGGCCCTTCGGGCCCAGGGTGACCTTGACGGCGTTGGCGAGCGTGTTCACGCCCTTGAGGATGCGCGAGCGGGCGTCTTCGCCGAAGCGGACTTCTTTGGCTGCCATAAAATTTTTCCTTGAAAAATTTTGAAATTGAGTACGGGAAATCTTGCGGGAGTGGTGCGGGAAGGAGCCGAAGGCGACTGGCGTGCGCGCTTTTTCGCGCTCGGCCAATCAGCAGTCGATCAGCCCTCGATCACCGCCACGATGTCGTCTTCCTTCAGGAAGACCAGCTCTTCGCCGTCGATCTTGATTTCCTGGCCGGCGTACTTGCCGAACAGCACCACGTCGCCTTCCTTCAGGCTCATCGGACGGACGTTGCCGTCTTCCAGGATGCGGCCGGTACCGGCGGCGATCACCTTGCCGCGGGTGGGCTTCTCGGTGGCGCTGTCGGGGATGACGATGCCGCCGGCGGAAACGCGCTCTTCTTCGAGACGCTTGACGATGACGCGGTCATGCAACGGACGCAGTTTGCTCATGGAAGGACTCCGATGTCGTTTGAGGTGGAACAAGGCTTTCAAGACCCCGATCCGGCGATCTTGTTAGCACTCGTGGTAGATGAGTGCCAATTCTAGCGACACAAACTGCCGCTGCAAGACGTTCGGACCGGGAACGTACAGCTAATTGGGTGGATGGGTGCAGGTTTCAAGGGGCGGGCGTCGAGCCCGAGGCAGGGGTGCGCGCGGCGGCTCCGCCGGTTAGGCTGGCCGGCATGCCTGACACCGTCCTGCTCTGCTACTGCACCTGCCCCGACCGAGACAGCGCCGGGCGCATCGCCCGGGCGCTGGTCGACGAGCGGCTGGCCGCCTGCGTCAGCGGGATCGCTGCGGTGCGTTCCACCTACCGCTGGCAGGAAGCGGTGCACACCGACACCGAGGAACTGCTGCTGATCAAGACCACCGCCGCCCGCCTGCCGGCGCTGGAACGTCGCGTGCTGGAACTGCATCCTTACGAGGTGCCGGAGTTGATCGCGGTACCGGTGGCGCAAGGTCACGCCGCCTACCTCGACTGGGTGCGCCGGCACAGCCGCGACTGAGCCACGCCCGCCCGCGGTCAAATGAAGCACGCCACGGCGCAGCGCAGCGGCTGCGCCATAATGGGTCAATGCCCGCCGCCGCGGGCCCCAGCGTTCCGGAGTCGCGATGTATTCGTTGTCGATCGGCCCGAGGTTCGCCCGCTTGCTGCTGGGCGTGGGCCTGCTGCTGGCCGCCCTGCCAGCGTTCGCCCAGGAAACCGACGGGCTGCTGCCGGTGACCGAGGCCTACCAGCTCAGCGCCGACGCCAGCACCCCGGGCGTGCTGAAGCTGCACTGGAAGATCGCGCCGGATTACTACCTCTATCGCGGCCGCATGAAGTTCAAGGCAGGCGATGGCGTCACCCTCGGCGAGGCCCAACTCCCCGACGGCAAGAAGCATCACGACGAATACCTCGGTGACGTGGAGACCTACCGCCACGCCATCGACGCCAGCATCCCCTACACCGTCGCCGCGGGCACCACGCGGCTCAAGCTCAGCGTGCAATACCAGGGCTGCCACGAGGTCGACCCGAAGATCTGCTATCCGCCGCATACCGAGCAGCTCGACCTGGCCCTGCCCGATGCCGCGGGCGCGCCGGCCGCAGCGGCGGCTTCGCTGGGTGCGGCGCTGGATCAGCTCGGGCGCGGCAGGCCCGGCGCGTCCGCCACGACGCAGGCGCCGCTGCCGCCCGAGCAGGCGTTCCGCTTCGACGCGTTGGCGCAGAGTCCGCAGCAACTGCTGCTGCGCTGGACCATGCCTGCGGGCTATTACCTGTACCGCGACCACACCACGCTCAAGCTGAAGGACGCCGATGGCGTGCAGCTCGGCGCGCCCGCGTGGCCCGCCGGCGTGCGCCATCAGGACCCGCAGTTCGGCGACGTCACGGTGTACTTCGACCAGGTGGAAGTGCCGGTGGCGCTCCAGGGCGCGCCTGCCGGCCACGGGCCGTTGACGCTGGAGGCGACCTTCCAGGGCTGCCAGGACGGCGGCCTGTGCTACCCGCTGATGACGCGGACGGTGCAACTCGACCTGGGCAGCGGCGCGCTCGCCAGCGGCACGCCGACCACTGCCGCCAAGGAGTTGCCGCCGGCCGCCGACGGCGGCCCGTTGCGCACCAGCCTGCTCGCCGCGCTGGCGCTGGCACTGGGTGGTGGCCTGATCCTCAACCTGATGCCGTGCGTCCTGCCCGTGCTTTCGATCAAGGCGGTAGGCGTGCTGGAAAGTGGCGAAAGCCCGGCCACCCGGCGCAGCCACGCCCTGTTCTATACCGCCGGCGTGCTGTGCAGTTTCGCGGCGCTGGGGCTGGGCATCCTCGCCTTGCGCACGGCCGGCCACGCGCTGGGCTGGGGTACCCAGCTGCAGCAGCCGGTGGTGGTCGGCGTGCTGGCGTGCGTGATGCTCGCCGTCGGCCTGTCGATGTCCGGCGTGGTGCAGTTCGGCGCCTCGCTCGGCAACGCCGGCGCCGGCCTGGCGCGGCGTGCGGGTCCGGCGGGCGATTTCTTCACCGGCGTGCTGGCGGTGGTGGTGGCCAGCCCCTGCACCGCGCCGTTCATGGGTGGCGCGCTGGCCTATGCATTCACCGCACCGAAGCTGTCCGCGCTGCTGGTGTTCCTCGCGCTCGGCGTCGGCCTGGCGCTGCCGTTCCTGGCGATCGGCTTCGTGCCCGCCGTGGCACGGTTGCTGCCGAGGCCGGGCCGCTGGATGGAAACGCTGAAACAGGTGCTGGCCTTCCCGATGTATCTCACCGCCGCCTGGCTGGTGTGGGTGCTCGCCAACCAGCGTGGCGCCGACGCGGTGGGCCTGGTGCTGGTGGCGATGGTGCTGCTGGCGATGACCTTGTGGTGGTTCGAGCGCAGCCGTTCGCGCGGCGTGGTCAGCAAGCTGGCGGTGGCCGTGCTGGCGGTCGCCACGCTGGTGCCGATGAGCCTGCTCAGCCAGGTGCCGCCGCCTACCGCAGCCCGCATGGCCGACGGCGTGGTGCCCTATTCCGCGGAGAAGCTGGCCGCGCTGCGCGAAGCGGGCACGCCGGTGTTCGTGGACATGACCGCCGACTGGTGCGTGACCTGCAAGGCCAACGAGCACACGGTGCTCGACACCGCGCGCTTCCGCGACCTGCTGCAGCGCACCGGCGCGGTCTACATGAAGGGCGACTGGACCGACGTGAACCCGGCGATCAGCGCCTTCCTGGCCGAGTACCACTCGCCGGGCGTGCCGCTGTACGTGGTGTTCCCGAAGGATGGCGGTCCCGGCCGGCAGCTGTCGACCGTGCTGACCGCCTCGATGGTCGAACGGGCGTTGACCGACGCGGCGCGCTGATGCTCGACCGCACCTCCGGCCTGATCCTGCTGCTGGCCGCGCTGGCCGCCCTGCTCGGCGGCGGGCTGGCCCAATACCGACACCATCGCGCGACAGCCTCCGTTCCGGTCGCCGCGCCGGCCGTATCGGCGATGGTCGGCAAGCCGCTGCCGGCGCTGACGCTGGCGGATCTGGACGGGCGCATGCACGCGCTGACGGCGTACCGCGGGCGCCGCCTGCTCATCAATTTCTGGGCCAGCTGGTGCGGCCCGTGTCTGCAGGAAATGCCCGCGCTCGACGAAGCCCAACGCAAGTTCGCCGATAATGGGGTGATCGTGCTGGGAATCGCCATGGATCAGCCCGACCACGTTCGTGCTTTTCTGGCCAGGCAACCGGTGAGTTACCCGATCTTGCTGGGCAATCTGGAGACACCGAGCACATCCCTGCAATTGGGCGATGAGGCTGAAATCTTGCCATTCAGCGTGCTGATCGGTGCCGATGGACACATTATCGCGACTCACGCCGGCATTCTTTCGCCGCAGCTGCTGACCCAGTGGTTGGCGCCGCAGCAAGGTGCTCCCTGAGTTCGGCCAAACATACGCCAGCGCAGGGCAATCCCTGCGGGTTCTCCGTTGAACATCGCCGATCTGCCGCGAACTGGACAACATCGCCCGACGCGCGCACACTGCGCCGGGTTCCGGGGCCTCCGGACGCAAGCTGGGTGGTTTCGTGGCGAAGATCCTGGTCCTGCACGGACCCAACCTCAACCTGCTGGGTGCACGCGAGCCGCAGATCTACGGCCGCGAAACGCTGGCCGGGATCAACCAGAGCCTGGCCGATCGGGCGCAGGCGGCCGGTCACGAATTGCAGTGGTTCCAGTCCAATGCCGAGCATGAGCTGATTGCGCGCGTGCACCAGGCGCGCGACGACCGCACCGCCCTGATCCTGTGCAATGCCGGCGCCTTCACCCATACCAGCATCGCGCTGCGCGACGCGTTTGCGGCGGTGGCCATCCCGTTCATCGAAGTGCACCTGTCCAACGTGTTCGCGCGCGAGCCGTTCCGCCACCACTCGTATCTGTCGGATCTGGCGCTCGGCGTGATCTGCGGCTTCGGCAGCGCCAGCTACGCACTGGCGCTGGACGCGGCGATCCAGCGGCTGCAGGCGCCGCCTGCCGCCGACGCCTGACCGGCGGCACCCTCTTTCCCCTTCCAGCCGCCTCCACGGCGGCATGACTGACCAAAGGCTGATCCGATGGATTTGCGCAAAATCAAGAAGCTGATCGACTTGCTCGAGGAATCCAACCTCGCCGAACTGGAGATCAAGGAGGGCGAGGAAGTCGTGCGTCTGTCGCGCGTGCCCAAGGGCGCCGCACCGGTCGCGGCCGCCGCGCCGGTGGCCGCCGCCGCGCCTGCCGTGGCCGCCGCCCCGGTGGCCGCTGCGCCCGCCGCCGCTTCCGAAGCGCCGCCCGCCGACGCCCTGCCGGCCGGCCACGTGGTCAAGGCGCCGATGGTCGGCACCTTCTACGCCTCCGCCTCGCCCGGCGCCCCCGCCTTCGTCAAGGTCGGCCAGCAGGTCAAGGCCGGCGACACCTTGGGCGTGATCGAGGCGATGAAGATGTTCAACCAGATCGAAGCCGAAGTCGCCGGCACCGTACAGGCCATCCTGATCGAGAACGGCCAGCCCGTGGAATTCGACGAACCGATGTTCGTGATTGCCTGAAAAGCAGGGAATAGGGAATCGTGAATAGGGAATTGTCAAAGCGGCCGCACGAAGACTTGTCGGTCTGGAAGCGAGCAATGTCGCTGGTGGAGCAAGTCTATGCCTGCTCTTCGGCATTCCCCGACAGCGAACGCTTCGGGCTGACCGCCCAGCTCAGGCGCGCTGCCGTCAGCGTCCCGTCTAACATCGCCGAGGGCGCCGCTCGTCGCTCGACTCCCGAATACCTGCGCTTTTTGTCGATCGCTCGTGGATCGCTATCAGAGCTGGACACTCAGCTGCAGATCGCCGCACGGCTTGGTTACGGGACTATTCCGGTTGACACCAAGATTTCCATAGATGAGGTGTTTGCCATGCTGACTGGTCTGATGAACACACTGCGAACAAGAGAGGCGATTCGATGATCTCCCTATTCCCTATTCCCCATTCCCTATTCCCTTTCACATTCCCATGCTAGAAAAAGTCGTCATCGCCAATCGCGGCGAAATCGCCCTGCGCGTGCTGCGCGCGTGCCACAGCCTTGGCATCAAGACGGTTGCGGTGCACTCCACCGTGGACCGCAACCTGAAACACGTCGGCCTGGCCGACGAGGCGATCTGCATCGGCCCGGGGCCGTCGGCGGACAGCTACCTCAACATCCCGCGCATCATCGCCGCGGCGGAGATCACCGACGCCCAGGCCATCCATCCGGGCTACGGCTTCCTCTCCGAGCGCGCCGACTTCGCCGAGCAGGTGGAGCAGTCCGGCTTCGTCTTCATCGGACCCACCGCGGACGTGATCCGCCTGATGGGCGACAAGGTGGAGGCGATCCGCGCGATGAAGGCCGCGGGCGTGCCCTGCGTGCCAGGTTCCGGCGGGCCGCTGGGCGACGACATCGAGCAGAACCTGCGCATCGCGCGCGAGATCGGCTACCCCGTCATCATCAAGGCGGCCGGCGGCGGCGGCGGACGCGGCATGCGCGTGGTGCGCACCGAGGCGCACCTGGGCAACTCCATCGTGATGACCAAGCAGGAGGCCAAGGCGGCCTTCGGCAACGATCAGGTCTACATGGAGAAGTTCCTGGAGAACCCGCGCCACGTGGAGATCCAGGTGCTGGCCGATGGCCAGGGCAACGCCATCCACCTGGGCGAGCGCGACTGCTCGATGCAGCGCCGCCACCAGAAGGTGGTGGAGGAAGCGCCCGCGCCCGGCATCACGCCGGAGCAGCGCGCCGAGATCGGCAAGGTCTGCGTGGAAGCCTGCCTGCGCATCGGCTACCGCGGCGCCGGCACGTTCGAGTTCCTGTTCGAGAACGGCCGCTTCTACTTCATCGAGATGAACACCCGCATCCAGGTCGAGCACCCGGTGACCGAATTCATCACCGGCGTGGACCTGGTGCGCGAGCAGCTGCTGATCGCCGGCGGCCAGCCGTTGTCGATCCGGCAGGAAGACGTGCACATCACCGGCCACGCCATCGAGTGCCGCATCAACGCCGAGGACCCGGACACCTTCATGCCCAGCCCCGGCACGGTGAAGCGCTTCGAGGCGCCGGGCGGCCCCGGCGTGCGCGTGGACACCCACCTCTACGACGGCTACAGGATCCCGCCGAACTACGATTCGATGATCGGCAAGCTGATCGTCCACGGCCCGGACCGCAAGACCGCCATCGCGCGCATGCAGCTGGCGCTGGCCGAAACGGTCATCGAAGGCGTCAAGTGCAACATCCCGCTGCAGCAGCGGATCATGGCCGACGTCGGCTTCCAGCACGGCAGCCAGAATATCCATTACCTGGAAAAGCGCATGGCCGAGCAGAAGGAAAAGGCTGCCGCCGGTGCGGCAGAGAAGTGAGTGAAGAGGAGTTGAAGAGTGAGAGAAGGCCGGCGCGCCCGTGCTTCTCTCCACCTTTGACACACTCGCCAAGCCTCGCCCTTCTCTCGTTCCTCACTCCTCTTCACTCACTCCTCGCCTCATGCCCTTCCTCGAACTCTCCCTGATCATCCGCACCGAACAGCAGCCGCGCGTGGAAGAGGCGCTGGAGGATCTGGGCGCGTTGTCGATCACCCTGCGCGATGCCGACGCCGAGACGCCGGACGAGCAGGCGATCTTCGAGCCGGGCGTGGGCGAGTTGCCGCTGTGGCCGACGATCACGCTGGATGCGCTGTTCGACGAGCACGCCGACCGGCGCGGCATTGCCGCGGCACTGGGCGACCTGTTGCCATGGCTGGAACCGGATCAGCTGAGCTTCCGCGACGTCGCCGACCAGGACTGGGAGCGCGCGTGGATGGACCAGTTCAAGCCGATGGCGTTCGGCCACCGGTTGTGGATCTATCCGTGGAACATCGAGCCGCCCGTCGATGACGGCAACATCGGCCGCTCCGACGCCTCCACGCGCGTCGTCGTGCGGCTCGACCCGGGCCTCGCCTTCGGCAGCGGCACCCACCCGACCACCGCGCTGTGCCTGGAATGGCTGGACGGGCTCGACCTGCACGGCAGGACGATCACCGATTACGGCTGCGGCTCCGGCATCCTGGCCATCGCTGCGCTGAAGCTCGGCGCCGCTGCCGCAATCGGCATCGACAACGATCCGCAGGCACTCACGGCCTCGGCCGACAACGCCGCGCGCAACGGCGTGGCCGATCGCCTGACGCTGTTCCTGCCGGAAGATCGCCCCGACGGCGCCACCGACGTGTTCGTCGCCAATATCCTCGCCGGGCCGCTCGATACGCTGGCGCCGACCTTCGCGGCCGCGGCAAAACCCGGCGCGCCATTCGCGATCTCCGGCATCCTCGCCGGCCAGCAGGACGAGTTGCTGACGCGCTACGCGGAATGGTTCGAGGACTTGCGCGCAGACCTTCGCGACGACTGGGTGCGCATCAGCGGGCGTCGTCGCCGCTGACGCCGCCGCTGCATCCGCATGCTCCGGACAGCCTGTTAAGCTTGGGCGATACCGGTTGAAGCGGCGACGCATGTATACCCAATGCCCCGAATGCCTGTCCGTGTTTTCGCTGGATGCACAGACACTGGCGAAGGCTCACGGTCACGTGGTGTGCGGGCATTGCAACGCCAGCTTCGGCAGCCTGGCCACGCTCACCGAGCAATTGCCGCCCGAGCCGTTCGTCGAACTGGCCGTCAACGAGCCCGCGCTGGAACCGCCGCTGCTGGACCTGGTGGTCTATCGGCCGCAACCCGAGCCGGTGGTGGTGGCGACCGAACAGCCGGCCAGCGCGCCGCCCGAGGATTTTTCGCAACTGGTGTTCACGCCGCGCTTCGCCCGCCAGTCGCGCGGCCGCGCGGGCAAGCGCACGCGCGGGAAAGCCCATCGCCTGCGCGCCGCCTCGGGCGAGCGCAACTGGCCGTGGATACTTGCCTGCGGCGTGCTGACACTGCTGTTGCTCGCGCAACTGGGGTGGGCCAAGCGCGACGCCCTGATCCGCGATCCCACCGTAGGCGGCTGGTTGCGCAGCAGTTGTGCCGTGCTGCACTGCCGGCTGCCGCTGGTGGCCGCGCCGGCACGCCTGCGCCTGCTCGCCAGCAACGTGCAGGCGCACCCCAGCGTGCCGAACGCGCTGATGATCAGCGCCAGCGTGCGCAACGACGCCAGCTTCGCGCAACCCTATCCGGTGGTGACGGTGACGCTGTCCGACGCGCAAGGCCAGCGACTGGCCATGCGCCGGCTGCAGCCGACGGAGTACCTCGACGACCCTGCGACCTTGCGTCGCGGCCTGGCGCCCGGTGCCGTGGCGGTGTTGCTGCTGGAGGTCAAGGACCCCGGCGACCGGGCCGTCGCGTTCGAGTTCGGCTTCGAGTGAAGCGTGCCGCGCCCCATGGGCAACGACGCCTCGGCTGAACGGATCAGGGTCTCCCGCGCTTGTCGAGGGACTTAAAATCGACCGCGCACAAGGGTAGACTCAAGCGCTCGCACCGAGTGCCCGCCGGCACTCGATCCATGCTGCGAATGCACCAACCGACACCAGAGAACGCAGCGGCCCTCGCAGCCGCCGCACCGCATGCGAGGGAAAGTATCCGTGAATGCCGCCAGACTGCCTGCCGCCGAGGCTGCCGTATCGACCTCGTCGCAAGCTGCGCTTGCGCACGGCTCCGGCAGCGCACTGAGTGAGTGCGTCAGCCGCACGGTGCGACGCTATCTGGCCGACATCGGCGACACCGAATGTGCCGAGGGCCTGCACGCGCTGGTGCTGCACGAAGTCGAAGTGCCGCTGCTGCGCGAGGTGCTGGCCTTCCACGGCGGCAACCAGAGCCGCGCCGCCGTGGCGCTGGGCATCAATCGCGCCACGCTGCGCAAGAAGCTGGCGGCGCACGGGTTGCTTTGAGGCCGCTGACGCGGGATGGGGGATTGGCAACAGCCCAGATCACCGCCCGGCCCGCCACTGCAACCACGAATTTTCCATCCCTGATCCCGGAGCCATCATGTCCGTCCCTGCCGTCGTTCCCGTTCGCCGCGCGCTGCTCAGCGTTTCCGACAAGACGGGGTTGGTCGAGTTGGCGCGGCGGCTGGCGGCGAAGGGGGTGGAACTGCTTTCCACCGGCGGCTCGGCGCGCACGCTGCGCGAGGCGGGCATCGCGGTTACCGAGGTCAGCGACATCACCGGCTTCCCCGAGATCATGGACGGCCGCGTGAAGACGCTGCACCCGAAGGTGCACGGCGCACTGCTCGGCCGGCGCGGCACCGACGACGCGGTGATGGCCGAACTCGGCATCGCGCCGATCGACCTGCTGGTGCTGAACCTCTACCCGTTCGAGGCCACGGTGGCGAAGCCCGACTGCACGCTGGAGCAGGCGATCGAGAACATCGACATCGGCGGTCCGGCGATGCTGCGCTCGGCGGCGAAGAACTGGAACGACGTGGCCGTGCTGACCTCGCCCGCGCAGTACGACGCGGCGCTGGAGGAGATCGAGGCGCAAGGCGGCCTGACTCGCGCGACGCGCTTCAAGCTGGCGGTGGCCGCGTTCAATGACGTGTCCAGCTATGACGGCGCGATCAGCGATTACCTGTCCGCGCTGCAACTCAACGACGCCCAGGACGCCATCGCCGGCCACAACATGTTCCCCGGCCAGGTCAACGGCCGCTTCGTCAAACTGATGGACCTGCGCTACGGCGAGAACCCGCACCAGAGCGCCGCGTTCTACCGCGACCTGTATCCGGCGCCGGGCACGCTGGCCACCTTCCGCCAGCTGCAGGGCAAGGAGTTGTCGTTCAACAACATCGCCGACGCCGACGCCGCGTGGGAATGCGTGCGCAGCTTCGTCAAGCCGGCCTGCGTGATCGTCAAGCACGCCAACCCCTGCGGCGTGGCGGTGAGCCTGGACGGCATCGGCAAGGCGTATGACCTGGCCTTCCAGACCGATCCCACCTCGGCCTTCGGCGGCATCATCGCGTTCAACCGCGAAGTCGACGGCGCTACCGCGAAGGCGATCGTCGAGCGCCAGTTCGTCGAGGTGGTGCTGGCGCCGGCCTACGCGGATGACGCGCTGAAGGCATTCCACAAGAAAGGCAACGTGCGCGTGCTGGTGATCCCGCTGCCGACGCACGGCGAACTGCGTGATGCCCACCCCGGCATGCACTCCAAGCGCGTCGGTTCGGGCCTGCTGCTGCAGAGCGCCGACACCGGCATGATCACCGCGGCGGACCTGAAAGTGGTCACCCGCAAGGCGCCCACCGAAGCGCAGATCCACGACCTCATCTTCGCCTGGAAGGTGGCCAAGTTCGTCAAGTCCAACGCCATCGTCTATGCGAAGAATCGCCAGACCATCGGCGTCGGTGCCGGCCAGATGAGCCGCGTCTACAGCGCGAAGATCGCCGGCATCAAGGCCGCCGACGAGAAGCTCGAAGTGCGCGGCTCGGTGATGGCCAGCGACGCGTTCTTCCCGTTCCGCGACGGCATCGACGCGGCGGCCGAGGCGGGCATCGCCGCGGTGATCCAGCCCGGCGGCTCGATGCGCGATGGCGAAGTGATCGCCGCCGCCGACGAACACGACATCGCGATGGTGTTCACCGGCATGCGCCATTTCCGCCACTGAGCGCACGCCCCGCGGGAGCCCGCTCGCGGGCGATGCCTTTCCCGGGGATTCGCAAAGGCAAGAGCATCGCCCGCGAGCGGGCTCCTGCACGTCGTGTAGTAGTGTCACGCCGCAGCATCGGATATCCCGCTGCGGAGGCTGCCATGCGCTACGAACTGTATTACTGGAGCGGCATCCAGGGCCGCGGTGAATTCGTGCGGTTGGCGCTGGAGGATGCCGGCGCCGATTACGTCGACGTGGCGCGCGAGGAAGGCGACGATGCCATCGTGCGCTACCTCGACGGCGCGCACGAAGGCGCGTTGCCGTTCGCACCGCCGTTTCTCAAGGCCGGTCGGCTGGTGATCGCGCAGACCGCGAACATCCTGCAGTACCTGGGCCCGCCACTGTCGCTGCTGCCGCAAGGCACCAGCGTGCGGCGCTACGCCCACCAGCTGCAATTGACCATCGCCGACCTCGTGGCAGAAGTGCACGACGCGCACCACCCCATCGCCAGCGGCCTTTACTACGAAGACCAGCGCGAGGAAGCCCGCCGCCGGGCCGGCGACCTGCGCACGCAGCGGCTGCCGAAGTTCCTCCACTACTTCGAGCAGGTGCTGGAGCGCGGCGGTGGCCGCCACGCCCTGCGCCGGCACTCCTGCGTCGACCTGTCGCTGTTCCAGCTGATGAGTGGCCTGAACTATGCGTTTCCCCGCATGATGCAACGCCTGCACGCCGGCCTGCCCTTGCTGCACGCGCTGCACGCCAACGTGACCCAGCGCCCGCGTATCGCGGCCTACCTGGCGTCCACGCGGCGCGTACCGTTCAATGAAAGCGGCATCTTCCGCCACTACCCGGAGCTGGACGACCCGGCCTGAGCGGCCGCGCCGTCATCGAGGTTCAGCGACTGCTGCTGGAAGCCGGCGCGCCGGTGTCGTCGGACGGCTCGGCCGGCGGGCGGCTCTTGCCCCATTCCAGCACCTTGTACAGCGCAGGCGTGGCGCGTCGCTGGCCGTGTTCGTCCACCAGCCGGCCCTGCGGGTCGACCATGTAGGTCTGCTGCAGGCCGTGCCTGGGCGTGACCACCACCATGTAGACGCGACCGTTGCGGCTGTATTCCTGCACCGTGTTTTCGCCCTGCTGACGGATCTGCACTTCGGGCTCGTCGGCGGGACGGCCCATGCGGCTGTCGCCGCTCTTCATCGCCGGCAGGGTGAGCGGACGCAGATCGGGTTTCGGCGCGCTCGCGGGCGGTGCCGCGGACGTGGCCGGCGGCGGGTTTGCCTGCACGCCGGGATCGTTCATGCCGGGCGGCGGCAAGGCCGGACCGGGGGCGGCCGTCTGGGCGTGCACTGCCGCGGCGAACAGCGCGGTCGACAGCAAGGTGGCGACAACAACCGGCACGGCAGGGATTTTCATGGCGGCAACCTCGATGGGGAGGGCAGCATAGCAGCGCACCCGCGGCGCTTCCGTGAAACGCGACATTTCGCCGTGCATGCGAGAATCGCGCCCATGCCCAAGCTCATCCTCATCGACGGTTCGTCCTATCTCTACCGCGCGTTCCACGCGTTGCCGCCGCTTTCCAACGCGCGCGGCGAGCCCACCGGTGCGCTGTTCGGCGTGGTCAACATGCTGCGCGCCACGCTGAAGGCAAAGCCCGATTACCTGGCCTTCGTCAGCGACGCGCCCGGGCCGACCTTCCGCGATGCGTTGTACGACCAGTACAAGGCGAACCGGCCGCCGATGCCGGACGACCTGCGCGCGCAGGTTGCGCCGATGCTGGCCATCGTCGCTGCGCTGGGCTTTCCGATCCTGCGCGTGGACGGCGTCGAGGCCGACGACGTGATCGGCACGCTGGCGGTGCAGGCGCGCGCACTCGGCATCGAGGTGGAAGTGTCCACCAGCGACAAGGACATGGCGCAGCTGGTCGGACCGCAGGTCACCCTGGTCAACACCATGACCGGCACGGTGATGGACGATGCCGGCGTGATGGCCAAGTTCGGCGTGCGGCCGGACCAGATCATCGACTTTCTCACGCTCACCGGCGACGCCATCGACAACATTCCCGGCGTGCCCAAGTGCGGGCCCAAGACCGCCGCCAAATGGCTGGCCGAGTTCGATTCGCTGGATGGCGTGATGGCCAATGCCGACAAGGTCGGCGGCAAGATCGGCGAGAGCCTGCGCGCCACGCTGCCGCAACTGCCGCTGTCGCGCGAACTGGTGACGATCAAGACCGACGTGGCACTGGAGTTCGGCCCCACCGACCTGGCGCAGCGCGAGCCCAATGTCGAACAGTTGCGCGAGCTGTACACGCGCTACGAGTTCAAGGCGGCGTTGAAGGAGCTGGATGGAGCGGCGGAACCTGCAGGAGCGCACCCCGTGCGCGAAGCTCCTCCGGCGCGGGACGAAGGGCATCGCGCACAGGGTGCGCTCCTGCAAGGGCCGGGCGAATACGAACTGGTCATCACCCGGCCGGCCTTCGATGCGTGGCTGGAAAAGCTTCGCAGCGCCGAACTGATCGCCTTCGATACGGAAACCACCAGCATCGACGCGATGCGTGCGGACATCGTCGGCATCAGTTTCGCGGTGGAGCCGGGCAAGGCCTGCTACATCCCGCTCGGCCACGACTATCCGGGCGCGCCGCCGCAGCTCGATCGTGGCGAGGTGCTGCGCGCGCTCAAGCCGATCTTCGAGGATGCCGCGCGGCCCAAGCTCGGCCAGCACGCGAAGTACGACATCAACATCCTGTCGCATTACGGCATCACGGTGCAGGGCGTGAAGCACGATTCGATGCTTGAATCCTACGTGTGGAACGCCACCGCCACACGCCACGACATGGATTCGCTGGCGAAGAAATACCTCGGCTACGAGACCGTGAAATACGAGCAAGTCGCCGGCAAGGGGGCCAAGCAGATTTCCTTCTCGCAGGTGGACCTGGACACTGCCTGCCGCTACGCCGCCGAGGATGCCGACATCACCCTGCGCCTGCACCATGCGCTATGGCCCAGGCTGCAGGGCGTGCCCTCGCTGCAACGCGTGTACGAGGAGATCGAGATTCCGCTGGTGCCGGTGCTGGCCGGGATGGAGCGCCGCGGCGTCCTGATCGACGGCGACGCGCTGCGCGCGCAGAGCCAGCAGCTGGGCAAGCGCATGCTGGAGCTGCAGCAGCAATCGCATGCGCTGGCCGGGCGCGAGTTCAATCTCGATTCACCCAGGCAGCTGCAGGCGGTGCTGTTCGACGAACTGGGCCTGGAAGCGAAACTCAAGACGCCCACCGGCCAGCCCTCGACCAACGAGGAAGCGCTGGAGGCGATTGCCGAGACGCACGAACTGCCGCGGTTGATCCTGGACTACCGCGGCCTGGCCAAGCTGCGCAGCACCTACACCGACAAGCTGTCCGGCATCGTCAACCCGCGCACCGGCCGCGTGCACACCAGCTACCACCAAGGCTCGGTGGCGACCGGGCGGATCTCCTCCTCCGACCCCAACCTGCAGAACATCCCGGTGCGCACCGAGGAAGGCCGGCGCATCCGCCAGGCCTTCATCGCGCCGCCGGGGTGGAAGGTGATGGCGGCGGACTACTCGCAGATCGAACTGCGCATCATGGCCCACCTGTCCGGCGACGAAGGCCTGCTGCGCGCGTTCCACTCCGGTGGCGACGTGCATCGCGCCACCGCGGCCGAAGTGTTCGGCGTGGCGCCGGAAGACATCACCACCAACCAGCGCCGCGCGGCCAAGGCGATCAATTTCGGCCTGATGTACGGCATGAGCGCGTTCGGCCTGGCCCGCCAGCTCGGCGTGGACCGCGGCGAGGCCAGCGACTACATGGGCCGCTATTTCTCGCGCTACCCCGGCGTGCGTGCTTTCATGGAAGCCACCCGCGAGCGGGCCCACCGCGACGGCTACGTGGAGACCCTGTTCGGCCGCCGGCTGTACCTGGAAAACCTCACCGCACGCAACGCCGGCCTGCGCCAGGGCGCCGAACGCGCCGCGGTGAACGCGCCGATGCAGGGCACCGCGGCGGACATCATCAAGCGCGCGATGATCACCGTGGCGGCGTGGCTGGCCGAACGCGACGACGCCCACATGCTGATGCAGGTGCACGACGAACTGGTGTTCGAGGTGCGCGCCGACGCCGTCGAGGAGGTCCGCCGCGCGGTGTCGGAGCGGATGTCCGGCGCGGCGGAACTGTCCGTGCCGCTGCTGGTCGATGTCGGCGTGGGCGCCAACTGGGACGAGGCACACTGACGCCGGCCGGAGGTTAATTTTCCATGAGAATGAATCGCAGTTGAATTTCTGCGCGAGCCTTGCAACTTTCCCGGCGCGGCCGCATCTAATCCTTCGGATGCACGCAACGGCATCCGCGGCCAGCCCACCTCCCTGGGCGGCCACAGTCGCGAACCTCTCCCCTGGGTTTTCGCGTCTGCCCCGGCCCCGAAGGTTCCCCCTAACCTTCGGGGCCTTTTTTTGCCTCGCCGGCGTGTACATTCCGTGCACGAACGATTGCGGCATACTCGATCCACCATCATCACGGGGAATACCATGCGTGCAGGCTTGATCGTCATTGGCATCATTCTCGTCGCCGCGGGCATCTGGGTGGTCGCCGGACATGCCTTCTACCAGGACACCGACACGCTGGTGCAGGTCGGCTCGGCCAAGCTCACCGCCACGCACGACAAGGGCGTGCCGCAGTGGATCGGCATCGTCGGTGTCGTCGTCGGCGGCCTGCTCGCCCTCGGCGGCTTCATGCAGAAGCGCTGAAGCGCATCGACCCGCCAACGAAAACCGCCGCGCTTCGCGGCGGTTTTCGTTGGCGGCCACTACAATGGGCGAGATGGATGTCTCGTACCTGATCGATCCGCTGAACGAAGCCCAGCGCGAAGCCGTCTGCGCCCCACCCGGGCACTACCTCGTGCTGGCCGGCGCCGGCTCCGGCAAGACCCGCGTGCTGACCCACCGCATCGGCTGGCTGATGCAGGCCGAAGGCGTGCCGCCGTGGGCAATCCTCGCCGTCACCTTCACCAACAAGGCCGCCGGCGAAATGCGCGCGCGGCTGGCCTCGCTGATCCCCGGTGGCACCCAGGGGCTGACCGTGGGCACCTTCCATGGCATCGCCCACCGCCTGCTGCGCCGGCACTGGCGCGAGGCGGGCCTCCCCGAGACGTTCCAGATCCTGGATTCCGACGACCAGCAGCGGCTGGTCAAGCGCGTGGTGGCCGGGCTGGGGCTGGACGAGGCGAAGTTCCCGCCGCGCCAGGCCTGCTGGCAGATCAACCAGTGGAAGGACGAGGGCAAGCGGCCGGACGGCATCGAGCATCGCGACCACCCGGTAACGCGCGCTTTCGTCAACATCTACACGGCCTATGAGGAAGCCTGTCGTCGCGCCGGCCTGGTGGACTTCGCCGAACTGCTGCTGCGCGCGCACGAACTGTGGCTGAAAAATCCCGCCGTGCTGGAGCACTACCAGCAACGCTGGCGCCATCTGCTGATCGACGAGTTCCAGGACACCAACACGCTGCAGTATGCGTGGGTGCGCGTCCTGTCGGGTGCGAACCAAGGAATCGGGAATAGGGAATCGGGAATAGGGAGAGCTGACGGCGCCGCGGCGACCGGGGATGCTCCTATTCCCTATTCCCCATTCCCTATTCCCGCGAAAACCGGTCAGGTTTTCGCAGTAGGCGACGACGACCAGTCCATCTACGGCTGGCGCGGTGCCAAGGTCGAGAACATGCAGCAGTTCCTGCGCGATTTTCCCGGTGCGCGCACGATCAAGCTGGAACAGAACTACCGCTCCACCTCGACCATCCTGCAGGCGGCCAACCACATCATCCAGCGCAACGGCAGCCGCCTCGGCAAGCAGCTGTGGACGGCCGGCGAGGACGGCGAGCGCATCGCGCTGTATGCCGCCTACAACGAGCAGGACGAGGCGCGCTTCGTGGTCGAGCGCATCCGCGAGTACATCGACGAGCACGGCAGTGCGCAGGATTGCGCGATCCTCTATCGCTCCAACGCACAGTCGCGCAACTTCGAGGAGCAGCTCGTCCAGCGCCGCATCGGCTATCGCGTCTACGGCGGCCAGCGCTTCTTCGACCGCGCCGAAGTGAAGGACGCGCTGGCCTACCTGCGCCTCAGCGCCAACCGCCACGACGATGCCGCGTTCGAGCGCGCGGTGAACACCCCGCCGCGCGGCATCGGCGAGCGCACGCTCGACGTGCTGCGCCGGCGCGCGCGGCGCGACAACGTCTCGATGTGGGAAGCGGCGCTGATCGAACTGGGCAGCGGCAACGAGCTGGCCGGCCGCGCGAAGAATGCGGTGAAGGCATTCCTGGCCTTGATCGACCAGATGGCGCACGACTTTCAGGGTACGAGATCACCGGAAGGCGCCGCTCCGCCCGTACCCTCACCCCCGGCCCCTCTCCCGGAGGGAGAGGGGAACCATTCCCTGTCCCTGGCCGAACAGATCGACCACGCCATCACCCACACCGGCCTGCGCGACTATTACGAGAAGGACAGCCGCGGCAACGCCGAGGCGCGGGTGGAGAACCTGGACGAGCTGATCAATGTGGCCAGCCGCTTCGAGCGCTCGGCGGAGGATATCGACGCGGGCCTGAGCGAGCTCAACGCGTTCCTCTCCAACGCCGCGCTGGAGGCCGGCGAAAGCCAGGGTGCCGAAGGCGAGGACTGCGTGCAGCTGATGACCCTGCATTCGGCCAAGGGGCTGGAGTTTCCGGTGGTGTTCCTGGTCGGCATGGAAGAAGGCCTGTTCCCCAGCCAGCGCTCGGTGAACGACGAGGGCCGGCTGGAGGAAGAGCGCCGGCTCGCCTACGTCGGCATCACCCGTGCGCGCCAGCGGCTGATCGTCAGCCACGCCGAGTCGCGCCGCATGCACGGTGCCGAGATGCTGACCCGCCCGTCGCGCTTCCTCGCCGAAATGCCGGCCGAACTGATCGACGAAGTGCGCCCGCGCGTGCACGTGACCCGGCCGCTGTACACCGGTCGCGCGCGCGAGACGTCGCCCTCCCTGGACGAGTCGCTGCCGGTGAAACTCGGCCAGCGCGTGAGCCATCCCAGCTTCGGCGAAGGCGTGGTGCTCAGCGCCGAGGGCAGCGGCGCGCACACCCGCCTGCAGGTCAACTTCGAAGGGGTGGGCAGCAAGTGGCTGGTGGCGGCCTACGCCAATCTCACCGCGCTGTAACCGCGTACGGGGCAGGAGCCGCAAGGCAAGCCGCGCGATGCAATTGCCGCGGCGGCATGCCACTATCTGCAGCGGGGCCGCGTCCGCGAGCATTCACGGGGGATACTCGGATGGCCGCCCGCAGCCAGGGAAATCCATGTCCAGTTCGCAAGGCGTGAGCCGCCGGATCGGCGGCACGGGAAGGAACTTCGCGCGGTGGGCGCTGTGCATCGGCATCGGTTGGGGCGGCTTCACCGGCAGCCACGCCGCGACGCTCGATCCGGCCATGCTGCCCCGCATCGAAGCGGCCACGTTCGAGGTCGTGCAGGCCAAGCCCGTCGACGATCCGCTGAGTTACGAGAAGCCGTTGCCGCTGGACCTGCTGCCGTTCCAGGAACGCACCGACAAGTACCACTCGATCGGCACGGCGTTCGCGATCGGCCCCAACCGCTATGTCACCGCCGGCCACGTGCTGCTGGCCGGCGCGGGCAGCCTGTGGGGCGCACCTGAATTGCGCGATTCGCAAGGCCATGTCTACGCCATCGACAAGATCGAGCAGTACTCGCTGCGCAAGGACTTCGTGGTGTTCTCGCTGGCCTCGCCGCCGTCGGTCAAGCCGCTGCCGGTGGACACCCGACCGGCACTGAACCAGGTCGTGTATGCGGTGGGCAACGCGCTGGGCACCGGCATCGTGATCCGCGACGGCCTGTACACCTCCAACACGCCGGAACAGCAGGACGGCAGCTGGAACTGGATGCGCTTTTCCGCCGCCGCCTCACCGGGCAACAGCGGCGGCCCGCTGCTGGACAGGAACGGCAAGCTCATCGGCGTGGTGCTGGCGAAATCGGCGAACGAGAACCTCAACTACGCGCTGCCGATCAGCGAGGTGCTGAACGCCCCGGCGCACCAGGCGATCATCGACTCGCGCCTGGTCTATCAGCTGGACATCTTCCAGGCCGTCGAGAACGGCACGTTCAAGGCGCAGTTCGCGCTGCCGCTGGGCCTGGACGCGTTCTACCGCGCCTTCCTCGATCGCGCGAACGCCAACGCCGACACAATGCTGAAAACCCTGCTCGCCAGGGAATCCGCCAACCTGTTTCCCGATGGCCCGGGCTCGCTGCGCCTGCTGCACCAGCGCACCAAACTCAACGCGTTCCCGTCGTTGATCATGCGCGGTGCGGAAGGCGAATGGAGCCGCGTGGGCGAGGCTTCCAGTCATTACACGCTGAGCGGCAACGGCTACGTGGACGCCGGCGCGATCGGTCGCAACGGCCTGTTTCATCTGCGCCGCCCCGACGGTTTCGACGCGGAAACCTATTACCGCGATGCACGTGCGCGCATGGACCTGCTGGCGCAGACCGGCATGTTCCGGCGCGCGGTGGCCGGCGAGAACATCAAGATCACCTCCTTCGGCAAGCCCGTGCAGGAATCGGTGCACGAGGATCGCTGGGGCCGGCCGTGGCATGTGTCGGTATGGGCGTTGCCATATGCCAACGCGCTGGGCGTGGTGTATTCGCTGCCGGTGCCTGACGGCAGCGTGATGCTGACCCGGATGACGTCGCCGGCAAGCCTGCACGACACCCGGCTGGACATGGACCAGCTCAGCGGCTTCATCCACGCGACCTACGAGGGCACGCTTGCGCAGTGGACCGGCTACCTGAAGAACGCGAAGCTGAAACCGGCCGTCTTCAAGGACATCCGCATCGACTTCGACTACGGCCACCGCTTCAGTTATGCGTCGCCGCGGGTGGCTTTCTCCTACGGCCCCGAGGTGCAGGAGATCACCCCCGACAACATGCTGTGGCTTGGCTTCCGCTTCTTTCTTTCCGACGGCAAGCCGGTATGGGACGTTGGCATCGTCAATGTGTGGAAGGACTCCACCTCCGACAACCAGGAAAACGTCGACATCCAGCGCTACATGGCACCGCCACCGAACCTGGACAAGGACATGAGCAGCCGCTGGCAGCAACTGGTGCAGCGCCAGTTTCCGTTCAACGCGGTGGCGCGCCCCGAGAACGGCCTGATGAAGATCGACGCCGTGGCCGCGCCAGCGCCGGGCGAGGGCAAACCGTCGGTGCTGTACACCGCTTTCTACGGCGTCGCCGGCACTTCTTCGCAGGCCCGCATGAAACACCAGCTCGACCTGCTGATGAAGAACCTGCGCATCAAGGAACGCTGAGGCTGCCCGCGCGCGTTGCGCGGGTCAGCGCCTGGCCGGGGCCGGTTCGCGCAGCAGCTCCATGACCGCATCGGCCACCGCCTGCGGCTGATCCATCTCGATGTCGTGCGAGCTGTCGGCCACCTGGCGCAGCGTGCCGCGGGTCGAGCTGGCCGTGATGCGCTGCTGCGTCGCCTCGCGCGCGGCCTCCAGCGGCTTGCGCATGGCTTCCGGCGCATCCGCGTAGGTGCCCGAAGCCTGCAGCACCAGCAGCGGCATGTCGCCGTGCGATTCGCTTGCCGGCACCGGCGCGGCGAACACCGACGCGTTCTGCGCCAGCTCCGAGCGCAAGGTATGCCAGAACGCCGGACGCAGCTTGCGCGCACGGTCGGCGGCCGCCACCGCCGCGCTCTGCCACGGCAGCGGTCCGCCGACGCACTGCGCCAGCGCCGGCGGCGGCTGGCCCAGCACGCCACGCTCGGCGCCCAGCTCGCAGCTGGCGATGAAGGCGTCGCGCTGCGTCGTCAGCGCGGCTTCGTCCTTCGTCCAGGATGCCGGCAGGAAACGCGCCTGGTCCTGTGCCGGCGGATCGACCAGCACCATCCCGGCAACGTCGTCCGGATGCTCGCTGGCATAGCGGCGCACGATGTTGCTGCCCAGCGAATGACCCACCAGCAGCAGCGGTGTGTGCAGGCCGGCGGCGCGGATCAGCGCATGCAGGTCGGCGACGTCGGCGGCAAGATCGCGCGGCAACGGGCCCTCGTCGCTGAAGCCGTAGCCGGCGCGGTCATAGGCACACACGCGCGCATGCGTTTCCAGCAACGGCTGCACGCGGAACCAGCTCTGCGAATCGGCATGCGCCCCGGCCTCCAGCAATACGGTCACCGGCCCGCTGCCGCTGCAGCGCAGGTTGAGGCTGCGCCCGTGATCGATGGCGATGCGCTGGCCGGGCCTGGCGTAGCTGTCCGGCGTGGTCGCTGGCGCCGGCGGAGCCGCCGTCGCGGCGGCTGCAATGAACAGTCCGCTGCAGGCCAGGCCAAGAAGTCCCGCGTGTCGATGTTTCATGTGCTGATCCGGTTCGAGATCAGGCATGGGACCGGGGCGACGAAAGGAAGTTCGCGTGTGGAAATCGGGAGGCCGGGGACGACCTGAGCGGGCCACTGGCCGAGGTTCAGCTGCGCAACCTCGGCACGCCGTGCTGGTCACGCTCCTCCACCGCGATGACGGTGGTGTCGATGGCGCCGCCGGTGCGGCTGCGAGTGTCGCGCACGGCTTCGCCGCGGGTCATCGCCAGTGCGTTGCGATAACAGCGCTGCGCTTCGGCGGCGTCGCCCTGACCGGCGAACGTGTCGCCGAGGGCTTCCCACGCGCCGGCGACGGGCTCCAGCGCCAGCGAGCGTTCGAGGTATTGGCGGGCCTTGCCCCACAGTTTCAGGCGCACGCACATGCGGCCCAGGGCGAGCAGCAGGTGGGCGTCGTTCGGGTGGACGTCGAGCCAGGCTTCGGCGCGGCGCAGGCGCGGTTCGAGATCGTCGCCGGCAAGCAGGCCCCAGGTCTCGATCAAGCGCGGCGACCATTCACGGCGCAGTGCCGACTCCAGTTCGTCCATCGCCGGCAGCATCAGTCCGAAGAACGCGGCGCGGCGCGCATAGGCGTCGACCACGGTCGGCGGGCGGCGCTGCGCTTTCGGCAACTGCGACCACAGCGTGTTCAGCGCGGCGCCGTCCGGCGCGGCCTGCAAGGTATCGGCCAGGATCTGCGTTTCCAGTGCCGCGTACGCGCGACTGCCGAGCGCGCCGCTCTTCTGCAGCGGCTCCAGCGCGGTGCGCGCGCGGCGCAGATCGCCGCTTTCGCGAGCCGCCTGCGCCAGCTCGCGCCAACCGCCGGGAGTGAGCGTGCCCTTGTCCGCTTCCGGCGCCAGCAGCGCCAGCGCTTCGGCCGGCTTGCCCTCGCGCCGCAGCAGGCGGGCGCGCAACACGCGGGCCGCCTGCGGAACGTATTGCGAAGCCCGATCGAGCGACTCCAGCGCGCGGGCGGACTCGCCGCGGCGCGACGCGGCTTCGGCGGCGGCGAGCAGGGCCGGGCCGCGCAGGCTTTCCAGCCGCGAGGCGCGATTGAGGTCGCGCTCGGCGTCGCCGTGGCGGCCTTCGATCAGTGCCACCAGACCTTCGCCCAGGCGCTGCTGGCTTAGCCGGCGATGGCGCCGCGAGAGTGCGCCGAACGGCCAGCGCAGCAGGCTCCACGCCAGGCTGAGCACGGCCCACGCGAGCAGCCACAGCACCACCGCGGCAATCACCGTGGTCTCGACGCGCCAGCCGCGCATGCGCAGCAGGACGTAGCCCGGGTCTTCGGCCACCCAGTGCCAGCCGAACGCGGCCACGGCCGCCACGATGACCAGCAGCAACAGCCAGCGCCACAGCCTCATGGCTGCACTCCACCCCGGCGTGCCGCCGGAACGGCAGGCTTCGCCGCGGACTGGGCCGGCGCGGGCGCAAGCGCGTGCACCGCGCGCAGGTTGCGCAACTCGCGCAAGGCCGCACCCAGTTCCACCGCGCTGTCGGCAGGTCGTTGCTCCTGCAGCTTCTTCAGCGCGGCGCGGGCTTGCTGCACCGAATTCGCGTCGCCATCGAACTGGCTCGTCAGGCTGGCCTGCACCCGCTGCAATGCCGCGGCATAGGCGATGCCGTCGTGGGCGAGCAGATCGGCCTGCGCCTGCGCCAGGTCGAGCGCGGCCAGCTCGCGCGCGAAGCGGGCATCAGCCACCGCCAGCGGCGCACCGTTGTCGCGACGCACGCTGACCACGCTGCCGAGCGCGCGGCGGATGCGCGACCAGACGTCGGTGGCCTGCGCGGCGGCGGGGGTGTCGAGTGGCTTCAGCGGCAGTTCGCCGATCGTGCCGCGCAGCGCCTGCAACTGCTGCAGCAGCCCGGCCTGGTCGGTCGGCTGGCTCTTCAGCAGGGCTTCGCGCTCGGCCTGGATATCCTGGCGCACGCCACTGAAGGCGCCGTCATTGACCGCCGCCAGGGTCTGGTCGGCCAGCTCGTAGGCGGCAGCGGCCGCTGGTGCGTCGTGGAACAGGCGATAGCGCTCGGCGCCCATGCGCAGCAGCGAGTCGGTTTCGTCCAGCAGCATGGCGTCGTGGCCGGAGAGGCTCTTCTCCGCCAGCTTGGCCACGGCATCTTCCAGGTTGCGGATGCGCTCGCTCTGGCCCAGCAATTCTTCGCGCAGCGACCGGTTGACTGCCGCCGCGTCGTCCACGCGCTGATCGAGGCTGGCACGCTGGTCGGCCAGCGCACCCACGCGTGATTCGATGCCCTCTGCGCGCTGCTGCAAGGCCGCCACGCCTTGGCGGTCGGCGTTGCTGCCGCGCTGCTGTTGCCATTGCTGCCAGCCGACCCATGCGGCGGCGGCCAGCGCCAGCAGCGACAGGATCAGGGCGAATGCCAAGGTGCCGCCACCACGTGACTGCGGCGCGCGGCCGGCGGGCGCCGGGCGCGAGCGCGGCGGGTCGACGATCACCGGATCGGGCTGCACGTCCCGCGACGAGGCCGGGGTCCTGGCTGCCGCGGCGAGCGGCTCGGTGGGTTCATCTGGCTGGCTCATGGCTCGCATGCTAGCAGGCCATACGCCTGCGTTCGTAGCGCC